>Ga0207828_100033_pt1 | contig 283758 bp, 219 predicted proteins | sample TtaePargueraPR_11_FD_187276 | JGI IMG/M metagenome (GOLD analysis project Ga0207828, IMG submission 187276) | Aerobic enrichment media microbial communities from Bioluminiscent Bay, La Parguera, Puerto Rico - Tt and P2 (3) (SPAdes) | ecosystem: Environmental > Aquatic > Marine > Unclassified ...
GGACCGCCGATTTGGGTGACCGATACTTGAGAACAGTTATCCGTAGCCATAGGGAAACCAAATGAATACGGCTCGCCGCAATCCGATCCGGAAGAGGCAATGGTTATATTCGGTTCCTGAAGTATTACAGGGGAAATCGTATCCAGAATTATAACTCTTGCTGTTGCGGATCCAACATTTCCACTTGTATCAGAGGCGTAAAGCGTAACCGTTTGAACACCCAAATCACCACAATCGAATAGAGAATCGCTCAACGTCAAGCTCACAACTGAACACAAATCTGAAGTTCCCTCATCCATGCTGGCAGCAGTAATACCAGCTTGTCCATTTGCATCCAGATAAAGCGTAGTGTCGGCAGCCGCCATTACCGCTGGCGAAGTAGTATCCAACACAGTTACGTTAAAGGAGTCTATCGCTATATTTCCACTTTCATCCTGCGCGCTCCACACTACGGTGGTCGTTCCCAAAGGAAATTCTACTCCCGAGTAAAGTCCAGAAACCAGTTGACTTGAAACTGCGCTTTGATTAGTAGGCACAAAGGTAAAATCATACACCTCGGCTGTTGCGAAAGAATCAAAACCAACCGTATTAAATCGAATCAATAGTGAATCTCCAGCTGAAACATTTAAACTAACCGTGTCAAATACTACAGAATCTGGTGTTGTTAATATATTTCCAGCAAATGGTGGGGTCATAAAATTTTGCAAAAACTCCAAGTTGGTAAATACAACCCCCGATGGAGGCGTTTCTACTTTGGTTTTAAACGAAACCACACCATCGCAATCAAATCCAATAACACTAGACACTGAGGCTGGCAAAGGTGGAAGCGGATTTTGATCATTTGGTGGATTATCAAGGTTTTGAACACCTCCTAAACCTTGATCTGGAAAAATAAACCCACTCAATTGTGGCATTAGTCGCAAAGTATCTCCAACAACGACCGAAGAATCCCCGAATGTAAGGCTCGAAAGGTAGTTTATACCGGCAATTGAATTAATCGGTGCACAACCTGCACAATTGTCGAAAACGATAACTTCATCGTAATTTACCACTTTAGCACAGGAATCTGGTGCTGCATACACAGCGATGCCTTGTGGAACCGTAATTGCTGGAGCCGTCGTATCTTCTACCGTTATGGTAAAACTACACGTATCGGAATTTCCGGTATTATCTGTAAATACGAAAGTATTTGTCGTTGTACCTACAGGGAATGAAGTCCCGCTTGGAAATCCGGAAATCTGCGTCAATCCGATATTTAGCGCACTTTCATCAGTCCACCCTGTTCCCACAGAATTCAAGGTGCCATCTGCTCCGGTAATAGACTCATAAACAGTGACTCCAGAACCATTGTCAAAACTGTAATACGCTACAAGCCCGGTAGGTTGCGCATACATGACTTCATTCATGTTATTTTGGACTTGAACATCTGTCAGCGCTGTATTCCAAACTCTAAACTCATCAATTACACCGTTAAAAAATTCCGTCCCATCGCGGTTGCAACCGATTCTAAAAATTCCTGTACTCGGGTTCGGGTTAGTGTTTACAAATTGAGTAGCAAGTGTTACACCGTTCAACTTGACTGCGATAGTTTGAGTATTTGCATCATAAGTAAATGCCACGTGCGACCATTGACCAAAAGAAACAGCTCCAATTGGTGAAGTTGCATACCTCCAACCACCGGATGAAAAATCGTCAAAACCGAAAACCAATTCACGGTTAGACGAAATATATCCATTCATGGCGATGGTTCCTCCAGAAGAATGTCTTTTACTGAAAACCGTTCCGCTTGAAGTAGGTTTTATCCAGGTCTCTACTGTAAAACTACTTGAAATGCTAAACAGCGAATTATCAATTCCCGTAATGCTTGCGAATTCACTTCCGTTAAAGTTGTAGGCTCTGTTGAACCCAGGACTACCAATAATACAATTGTCGGATATAGTCGAAATGGGATAACTTACCTCGACATCACATTCATCCGGACTTGTAGCAACCGTAATATCCGAAGGACAACTTATCTGTGGAGGGATGGTATCGATGATATTAACTACTGTGGTGCATTGAGCGGAAAGCCCAGTCACATCATCCGTAGCAGTTAAAACAACAAAATTAGAACCTACATCCGAGCAATCAAAATACGTCTGGCTCGAAGACAATGTGATTGGTCCATAGTACGAGAACGATAGGCTATCGAGTTGGTGTGGAATTATACTTACTGAGCCGTTGCTACCCAAAATAATATCCAAGGGTTTGCATTGAACTATTGGCGGGACTATTTCAACTTTCACAGTGGTCGTACAAGTGCTGCTATTTCCCATTTCATCTGTAACCGTTACAACGACGGAATTATCCCCTTGATCAGCATCGGTAAATATGGTTTGAGACAGGGTGATTGTATCTATTCGACAATTGTCGAAACTTCCCGAAGCTACGTCAGAAGCGGAGATCGTGTAACCACTTGGCAATGCAGGGATGGTAATATCATTGCAAATAGCCGATGGGCTGATACCGTCATAAATGGAAAGAAAGAACGATTTAACTGTTGTGTTTCCGTTCACATCAATTGCTGTAATCGTAGCTGTATTACCGGTAGAAGATAAAATATCAGCACACGTAATTGTATCCGGCGATACAAATACTGTATCTAAACTGCAATTATCAGACGCGGAATAGGTTAATGAGTCCATCACAGCGGTGTAACCATCCGGACCGATACCTATAAATTCAACATTGCCCAGTATGGTCGATTGTCCAACTACTAATTCTGGTGATATCGTATCCTCAATAGCAATATCAATCACATGGCTTCCTTCATTGCCCGAAACATCAACCGCGGTTACTGTGTAGGTGTAATTTCCAACGCCTAACAGGGTTGTTGGGTAAGGCACATTGTTTCCCATGGCGCAGTTGTCAGAAAAGTTACTGAGAACGTCATTCAATACCGTGCTCACGTCATAAAGACATGAAGCATCAACATACACCGCTGAACTCGGAGGGAAGCTAGCTATTGGGGCAACCGTATCGCCTACAGTTACGGAAGTGGTGCATGTTTCAATTTGTCCGAAAACATCCTCTACCGAAAGCACAACGGGTGTCGAAGAGCCGGCAGAATTGCAATTAAAACTAGCATTGTCAATGGTCACATTAACTGGTCCATAAATAGAGCTAGACCCGTTATCGACATCTGCAGCTACAATACTCGCCTGGTTATTTTGACCCAGAATAACACTAAACGGCGAAACGCAAAGTGCTGTTGGGCGTTCGGCTTCTAAAGTAATTACAGCTAGGCAAGAGTCCAGGTTCCCGCTGCTATCTTCCGCGTAAAACCAAACATCATTATCTCCTAGATCTGCGCCAGTAAGGGAAGCCGGTATACTGTTGAATTGTGTTACTTGACAATTGTCCGTTGCGCTGATAAACTGATCGGCGACAATATTATAGGTTTGACTTGCCGGAAGAGTGATTGTGGTATCGCTGCATTGCACTATCGTCGGTGGCGTTGTATCGACGACTTGCACGTTAATCGTGTAATCCACTGAGTTTCCGTTTTCATCAGCGGCTGTCCAATCGAATGCATAATTCCCCACTTGAAAAAGACTATCGGGATTAAGTGCTGATGTTCGTGTAACCGTATAATCACATGCCTCAAGTACTGTGTGATTGGATCCAACATTTGGAGTTAAACTCCACGCCTCATTGGTTATATCGACTGGGGCTATAGCGTTGTAACCATCAATTACGGTATACCGAAAATCCTCTCCTTGAATTCCTATAGTAGTCTGACCTTGAGAGTATATTCTAGTTGCATGAATTTGAATTTCATTCGTTCCCTCAAACAACATAAGTTGAGCCTCTACACGTTCGGGAAAACCACTATAGTTGTTTATATCGTAATTGACTACAAAAATTCTATTTGGCGCCGATCCAATTACCCCATATTGAATTGGATCTCCGTCCGGATTTAGGTCTTCATGGCCAATTCCGATATAAGAAAACACCATTTGGCTGGACGAGTCGGGTAGCTCTACTCCACTGCAACAGAAATCGTCAAACTGACTATTAAACCCATCATTAAAAACCACTGTACCGTTCGACCCAATTGATAACTCGGTATAGGTTTCCTCATAAAACTCAAATGGGAAACCGATATTCACCCACCCTGTAGTTTCATCATCACTCAGATAAGCTTCATTCAAGCCAGCAATAGAAACAGGCGAGTTAGATATGTTATTTACCTCATAATTAAACTCTGGAGACTCTTCGGGCAGTGTGAAACCCAGGTTAATTTCACAAGCCGTATCGCTCAATGCAACTATACTATCTGAATAAAGAACTTGGGGTGGCAATGTATCCATTACCGTTACATTAAACATACATGTGTCTCGAATTCCATTAATGTCTTCTATCGCAATTTCCACAGTAGTCGTAACATTAAAAGGGAAAGAGCTCAAGTCTGAAGGTCCTTGAAGAACTTCCACATTAGTTAGCGGACAATCGCGATTGGTTAGGTTCAGACTATAATAACTCACTAATCGGTACGCTTCGTCGGTTGTACTATAGCCTGTAAAATTTCTTCCATCTATAGGTATTCCCACGCTTTGATCATTATTTACCACGCCCATGGTCTGATCGAAGTTCAATTGATCTACTTCCATCAAGTGAAGTTCAATCAAGTTTGAACCTTCGTACAAATGTATTTGTCCGTCTAAGAACCCATTAGGGAAATCAAATGTATTATACGTAGCTACCGAATCGTATTCAATTACGAATATCCGATTGGGTGCAGTACCAACGGTAAAGGTGTTAATTCGTCCACCGTTTGACATATCAACGTCCACATGGGTAAGGCCGATATAACTTCCTACTATGTTTCCCGATGGAAAAATGGGATAAACATCATAGCAATCAGACGGACAGGAGTCTATAAAGGTTACAAAACCATTAGAATTCACATAAAGCGAATCAAAGCTCTGATCAAAAAACTCAAAACTAAATGGAATTTCAATTTTCAAGTTGAATTCATCCAGGTTGGTTAAACCGGCTGTTATATCTGTTTTAGTACCCGAGAGCTCATTAATAGGAATAGATTGAAAAAAGCCCGACCTTTCGTCCAGCTGAATAAAGTCTTCGGCGGGATTGCAACTTTCCAAAGTGCTGTAAATCGTTGTGTCACCCGGACAGTCCAGTCTCGTCTGGAAGGTATCAATCAAAGTAATTGTGCTTGTACAACCTCCTACTATAATCTGCTCACCAGTCCATTCATCAAAGTAGGAGTCCGTTCCAATAGTGACCTGAATTTGCGACTGTCCACAGTCTAAACCTGTAAAGTCATTATAAAGTTGAAGTCCGCTATTATACCAAGGATCACAACTCAATGCGATGCTATCTACCAAAGTGTTTACATCAAAACCCAATTCTCCTGTTTCGGTAACATACACTGTGGTATCTGTACACCCAATTACTCGAGGACTTGGGGCGTTTAAATTGATTTGTATTTCACATGAATCGACCTGACCAAAAGTGTTTTCAAACCTTATGGTACGGCTAATTGTTCCTGTCCAAGAGTAGTCATCACACGTCAGGTACAACGTATCTTGTCCGTCTATGGAAGAGGTGAAAGGAACTGAACAGGAGCTTCCTGCTGCCGAATAAAGGGTGTCTACTGCAACCTTGATTGTTTCATTTAAAAATACATCGTACTCCAATCCGTTTCGGCATGAAATAGTTGGAAAATAAGAACCCGTGAATTCAAAAGCCCCCATATCCACGCCCAGTCCGAACGTGCGATTAACACCGGCTAAGTCAAGCGTATCGCCATTGGAATTCACAGGAAATGGAGGAACCTGAACCGAATCAATAATTCCGGCGTCAACTCCACCGTAACACTCCGAAGGCAAATACCCTTCGCTTCCCAATATCCAATTGGGATCTTCATCTATATTTCCACCGCGATCGGTATTTCCAAAGTCCGAGGTGTTCCAATTGGAGCTACCACCCGAACCTTCGATATTGGAATGGGAAATATCTACCGCTGAGAAATCCATTAAAAATTCAGCTTGAACCGGGTTTTGAAATCCATCTTGACGGTTGCCATAAATTACGGTGTTCGTAATGTTCAAGTCCATTGGTGGATTGATATCAAAAACATCCAAACCCGTAGTTGCTTCAAAAACATCACTTACAAAATTATCGGTGATGGTGACATTCACCAGGTCCACACGACTTGACTGATCAAGTCTAACACCAGCGCCAAACTGACACTCATTGTTGTAGGCGATACTGTTGTATAATCGCGTATCGCCATCTGGACCGGAATACAAAGCCCCGCCATGATTTATTGCAAAGTTGTCATACATTTCAAGCCCTTCACCAACAAGGACTCCGCGGGTTGCAATTGCGCCTCCTTTAAATTCAGAGTAATTATCATAAAAAATCCCTTTGCTTATTTCCAATTCACAGTCGCCGCAATTATACACTGCTCCACCATCAGCAAAAGTGGCCGTATCATTGTGAAAAACTACATTTTCAAAAAGTATATCTACAGAACCGTTCAATAGGGCCGCTCCCGCTCCTGATCCCGTTGAGCGTGCATTTCGAACCGTTACATTTCGAATCGTATGCCCGCTCGCCTGACGAAACAAAACACCTGCTCCTTGAGAGGAAAACCCATTAAACCTCGCAACTCCACCATCGATTATCACACCGTCGAGTCCTGAGTTATCAATGGAAACAAAACGTACAACATGACCTTGATCTCCTCCCGACAATACCGTCGGGTTATTCTCCCAATCTCGATTGGCCAAAGTGCCTCCACCTGACGGGAAACCACCGTAAACAGTCAAATCATCGCGCATATTGTACGTGCGGTTGATTCCCGTGTCCAACCCCACATAACCATCCAGCACAAAATAATCTCCTTCAGCTACGTGAATCTCGGTAATAGCCAAACAGCTATCTGCGTAGTTAAATGCCGTTTGTAAATCGACAAAAGCGTCATTCCACGACAATCCATTTGCCAACCCATTTGCCGTTTCATCTACATATAAAATTATGCTCGACGGACAGTCAATCGAAAGTGTTGCAGGGTTTGAGATAATCTGTCCTGTTGAGGTAGTAACACGAAAATCGTAAACGCCTTGATCAGCAGTACTGATGTTTGTCAGGGAAAGTGTATTGTCTGTTTCTCCTGTCAAAAGGTTGTTATCCTTATACCAATTCTTGCTCTGAATATCACAGTTAGCCAATTCGACTTGAAACTCTACATCGTACCCCGAAAGGGTTGAAACTGACTGTGGCTGCAATATGAACTGTTGCGTGTCATGAGGAAGCTGGTACTCCAAAGCTCCCGCGTCGATTGTTTCGTAAACTCTTGGGTTTCCATTATAATCCAACCCAACATAGGTATAATGCGCTAGGCTTCCCTCACCAATTTGTGGAGCGCATTTAGGCACTGAATACTCATTAAAACTAATCGAATAAAGATCAGCGATAGACTGACCGGGTGCGTTAAAATCATACAAGAAATTATCAGCAGCGTTGACCGAGCTAGTAGTAAACACCTCCGATGCGGAAACACTACCTCCAAAAAATCCTGTTGCAAACACATTGTTCAAAACATCTGTACTTGATGATGATGAAGCATATAAAAAATGATCCTCATAATTGAGATTCAATAAAAATGAACAGTTTACAACGTCGGCATCCACTCCTGAAAAAATATACAATGCAGCTCCGAACGACCGAGTGTGGTTGTTGTTATGAAAAATAGTATTAATCGTTTGCAAAGTGCCACTTCCCGTAACATAAACTCCGCCGCTATTACCATTTACCGACTCATTATCCGTTATCAGCGAATTTATCAAGGTCATCTCTGGTCCGGAGTAATGTATTGCTCCTCCGTTATAATACGCTAAATTATTATCGAACACCGAATTTGTTATGTTCAGCTTTCCACCATTCTGTTGAATCGCTCCACCACTAGTTGAAATGCTTTGAGCTGTGGACTCATTCCAATCGAACTCACATCCATCAATTGTCATATCGGTAGATTCAACCCATAGCCCTCCAGGCATTCCATAGGTACTTGTATGGTTATATACAAAATTGACCTCTCGTAAAATTACTTCACCTGTCGTGGAAAATACTTCCATAGCGGTTTCCGTTGCGCCAAAAAGAGTTATTCCATCTATTTCGACTCTACTCGCATTAGAAATTTCAAAGAAGGTTTTTCGAACCCCAGAAGATGTATAACTCGTCATTTGCGTGAAGTTAGCGGATGGATTCCGCTCGGCTTCAGTTCCGCCGCCAAAGGGATACCCTCCTTTGATACGAATTGAAAAGTCGATGTCATAATATCGATCAGCTTGTGGAGTAAAGTTACTCGACGAAAGAACAGGAGCATATTGTCCTTGAGCAACCCGAATTTCCTTGATATTTGGGCATGTTCGCGCTAAATCTATAGCGTTGTCTAAAATAGGGAAAGCCGTGGCCCAAGATAAGCCGTCATCATTGGCATAACTGGCTCCAGAACGTACGTAAAGCACAGAATCGGTGCCGCAATTCTGCGCTTTCAATTCTGCTGATGTAGCTGAAAGCAAAACAACGATAAACAATAAGATCAGGGTGGTAAATTGCCTTTTCATAGGATGTAGATTTGGTTGTTCCAAAATTCATCAATAAAAAAGGGCTTGTCACCTACATAATCATGTGGGAAGTCTAGTTATTTGATTTGGCCTTGTATGCGTAATCGAAATTTTCCGTTTCCCTTTTCGGAAAACAATTTGCCGTTGATTTGATTTGCGCGATAGGTCATATTTCCCAGTCCATTACCCCCCATTTTATACCAATTGGGATTAAAGATTTTTTCGGTCACGCCGTTGTTGATTAACTCCATTTCGAATCGATCATCCGCCAAGGTTAAAGTAATCTCAACTTCTTCGGCACGCGAATGACGAACAATGTTTGTGACCGCTTCTTTAAAAATCAGATATAAATTTTGCCGAATCAATGGGGGCAACTCTGGGTTTTTTCGCTCTATATTGCGATGAAAATATACTTTTATCTCACGTGTGCTAAGTATTTCATAAGCAAAATCCACCATTCGATCAACTAAGCTCTCTACGTTGTCGTATTGCGTATTGATTGACCATACTACATCGCGAATATTGTTGGACGACTCCGCAAGTAGTGTTTTCATCTTTTCAATCGTGTCTCCCTGTTCTAAACCTTGCCTCATATTTGATATCTGTTCGGCCAACATTTTTAGGTGCGTCACCGAGCTACCTACTTCGTCATGTAGGTTTCTGGCGATCGACATTCTCATCCGTTCCATTTCGAGTTGTTTAGCGGATCGGAATCGAATAAACACGATAATGATTAGTGCAATTAGAACAATTACTCCAATGATAAACCCCGGTGTGCGAAAAAAATGATCTTCCACATGCAACGCGACAGTTCGAATTTTCCCCTCCCAATTGTCGTAACTGCTAGAAGCCTGTATTTGAAGCTGGTAGTTGCCTCGGGGCAGGTATGGAATTTCCAATACACGCGATTCCCCTAGCTCTATCCAATCAGCATTCGACTCGGACAACCGATAACGAAACTGAGTAGTTTGTGGCGCAAAAAACTGATCTGAACCTAATTCCATTGAAAAAAAACGGACGTCAGGTGGTATGTGAATTTGCCCGGTTTGGCTGAAGAATGACTTGCTAAGTTTACCTGTTCGATTCCTATCAAACGTTATGGATGAAATCAAAGTATTAAAGCCCTTTTTCTCTTTTATTCTTCCTTCGAAACTAATCGTATTTAACCCATTAATTGCGCCTAGAAATACAACTCCTGGCTCAACCAATAAATTACTGTGTCTATTGAATTCATTACTTGTTAATCCATCAGCTATGGAATAACTCTGAATAGTCGAATTATCGATATTCCAAACTGCCAATCCATCATAGGTCGCTACCCAAACACCCACCGATTGGTCAGGTGTTATCGAGGCAATCGTATTGGATGGTAATCCGTTTGACGTGTTTATATTGACATAAAAGTTGCTCCTCGCATTCCATAAATACACACCATAACCGTATGTGCCTATTAAATACGTTTCCTTTTTATACTCAACAAACTCTGTTATGTGCTTCAAATAGAAAATACTATCGGGTCCCGGTATGGCGGTTATTTCATGTTTATTCATATCGAGGCTACCTAAACCCCGCCAGCCCATGATAAACAACTCACCATTACTCGTACGTCTGATTTTCTCAGGAAATCCCCGGTTGATGAGTTCCGATTTGTTCATTACCTCAAATTTCGTCGAAGTATCTGAAGAGAAGTCAACGATTTCAAGTCCTTCGTTACCATACGCCAAAACGGTATCGCTGCCAATCCATTCGATTGTTTGAATTCTACTAATACATTGTACCAACTTAATTTCACGATCGACCGAAATCCTGACCACGCCAAACTGTCCACTTTCGTTATGAAAGGTTGAGAAATAAATGTTTCCCTTGTCGTCCTTGACAACATTACGCGAAAAAGTGAAGGCCTCAATGTCCATATCTTCGGTGGGCTTTATCGTATCTACCGCTCTTGTGGTTCTGTTGAAAAAAAAAGGGTTGCAATTGTCCGAGGTGATAAATACAAGGTTGGAGTCTACCTTCAGCATTCCTCGTAGTCCAATTTCGCGGTTCCTTTTTTTAGACCTGTAGTCGGTGAAAAAAGTTTCTACTTTAATCGGTTTACTCCGTACGTGATATAACCCATGATCCGAAGCGAGATAAAAATATTTTTCAAAATCCGTACTGAACATATCTAGGACTGGAAAGTTTAGTCTCCCTCCCAGCTCAAGTCGTTTCCAACGCTTTGTCCTGCAGTTGTATAACAAAAAAGCAAAGCGGGTAATATTTGTGTCGGCAATTTGAAATAGCACATTGCCCTTTCGGTCGGTAGAAGCGAATCGAAAACTAATTTCTCCAAAGTCTCTTTTTACCCGCTTTAAAATTGTGTCATTTAATATTCCGAGCCCTATAGCATCACTGCCGTACAGCACTTGGTCACAAGAATTTCTCATGAAAAAATGGGGTATCTTATCTTTTTCCTTACCGTGGAATTGATCAGTACTTACCCTTGTTTGAACTGTTCCGTGGTCCGTAATCTTAAATATCCCGTAACCCAGTGCTCCGAGATAATATACATCCTCCTCGGGCGAGTACAAGTGCAACCGGTCATCTACGAAATAAGAGTTTGAAGGAATGTTCCTTCCCGGTGTCGAAAGGGTGAATAAAAACTCTGTTTTGCCCGATTTATACTGATAAAAATCTAAAAATAATTCCCGCTGAAAAAGTACAATCACCCGGCCGTCAGATGCCTGATGCGTATGAATCATGTACCTCGGTTCATCTGGCGATATAGGTTCGAAGTTGAGGTGAACTACACTTCCATTCTTGGGGTCTATCCTGTCTAAACCAAACGGATATCGCTCGGCTAACAACGTTCCGTCTCGATCGGTATAAATCTCATGTCCGTAATTAAAATCCAACAAATAATCCGCCGAAGGCGTGTTGTTGAATATATGAAATCGCGCCCCGTCAAAACGCATGAGACCAGAGCTTGAAGTCAACCAAATGAATCCTGTTGAATCCAAAGTCATGCCCTTTACCTCACGGTCAACCATGCCCTGATTTCGATCATACGTCGTAACAGAATACTCCCCTTGAGCGAATGCCGATAAATACGTGAAAGTAAATAAGATTAAAATCCAGAATAGTGGCTTCAAAATACGAATTTCTACAGGTATTATTTCCCCAATTTTTTCAATAACTCCGTACGCGTTCGCACCTCGAGTTTTTTGTAAATATTCTTAATATGATAATTAACCGTATTGATACTGACTTGCAGCTTGTCCGCGATCATTTTGTAACTCAGCCCATCTTGTATCCCGCGCACTACTTGTTGCTCTTTGGGGGTAAGTCCTTCATCCGATTTAATATTAGGCCTGAAATATTCCACTACTTTGCGTGCAATACTCGGGGACATGTATGACCCCCCTCTAGCGACGAGATATATGCTATCGCTGATATTCTCCAATCCCGCTGACTTCAAAACATAACCCGAAGCTCCCGCACAAAGCGCCTGAAAAATCTTATCGCTCTCGTCGTGAATGGTAAACATGACCACATCAATCCCTGGAGCATCTTCCTTGATACGTTGCAAGGATTGTATTCCGCTTATTCCCGGGAGATTAATATCCTGAAGAATGACCTGTGGTGGATTTTTCATATTGTTTAAAATACGAAAAAAATCCTCTGAGCGCGTATGCGTGCTAACTACTTCGAGACCGGGGTCACCACTCAAAAAACGAGCTACCATTTCTAAAATTCCCGAATCGTCCTCTATTATACTTATTTTAATCGTTTGGCTCATATTCACAAAAATAGCAAAGCTACTCCACTAATGTTCCTACATATTCATGTGAGGGTTATCTGTTTTTCAGGATAGTTAAATGGATTCGGTTTCTTTTAAAACGGTTAATTCATTCTGGCTAGTTGTTATGATGTCCTTGGATGTGGCCCTCGGTTGAGTTGTTTTGAACCGCTTAGCCATTTCGAATTGGCATCGATAAATCGATAGGGAAGTAAAGCATCTTCGCCAGCATAGTCAATACCAATGCGCGGAGTAGTTCGTATGTTGACCGGTTTCGCTATTTCAGACTGAAAAAGGGCCATTTTACTTCCATCCAACGGCAACCCGTTGTGCTCAGGCAAAATTCCCATGGCTTTGGCTACACTACCGGGGCCCGTAGTCAATCGTTTTTCGACGACAGCCATGCCGCGCCTTTCGAGCATTTGCTCCATTCCAGATATCGGTTCTCCGGCCCGGATCAAAATGGCTTTTGGATCGTTTTTTTCACCTGTTACAATATTGAACATATGGTGAATTCCGTAACACAAATAAACATACGCCACTCCTCCTTCGTGATAAAACACTTCGGTTCGCGGGGTTCTTCTTCCGCCATATACGTGTGACCCGCGATCATTTATTCCAGCATATGCCTCCACTTCGGTTATTCGAACAGTCGTTTCGAACCCTTCAATGCGTGTTGTCCAATACATTCCAATAAGGCTTTTAGCAATGTGAAGAACATCGGGATTTTGAAAAAAAATTGGATTTACTATATGTTCTCTCATTCTTGAAAAATACGGGATTGGATAGAGATAATAAAAAAAGGGATCCTTTTCAGAGTCCCTTTCAGTGGAGATAGTCGGAGTCGAACCGACGACCTCCCCGAATGCTTTCGGGGCGCTCAGCCCGCTGAATCGATTAACCACTCAATATACTTTCGGCTCTTTTTCTTTTTTATTCTAAACTCCTCTTTGCGTGCTTGCTTCACGCTTTCACATAGAATTAAGTGTTTTAACTCCCAAGGAGAACCTCCATTAGTCGATTTATTACTTCCAGCATTATGTTCTTTTAATCGGTTTTCAAAGTCCACCGTCGAGCCAACGTAATACTGATCCCAAACAGAAGAATAAATGATATAAACACATGGTGCTTTCATTGGTGAGAGGTTTATGTAAACCCTATATAATTTACACAAAAAGAAAAAAGATAGGACCTTTTCTTGAACTATTTTATGAGACGAGCATTCTCGAGTCGAACCGACGACCTCCCCGAATGATTTCGGGGCGCTCTAGCCAGCTGAGCTAAATCCGTTTAATGCGGATTTAAAGTCGTGTAAATAAGGAAGCTTCAATTTGATAGATACAAAAAAGGGATCCTTTTCAGAATCCCTTTCAGTGGAGATAGTCGGAGTCGAACCGACGACCTCTTGCATGCCATGCAAGCGCTCTAGCCAGCTGAGCTATACCCCCATTAATAATTTCAAGAACCTTTGGAGTTGTCGAACCGACGTCCTCCCCGAACGCTTTCGGGGCGCTCTAGCCAGCTGAGCTATACCCCCAAAGCGGAGCAAAAATACAATTTATAAGGAATTTCAGCGCGTTTTTTTCAATTCCTCATCAAATCTTCTCGATCGAAGTCTTCTCGATCCATCCCACTTTACCATCTTCGAGCCAAATCTTGTACCAATCCCCTATTTCGTCGCGCACTTCTACAACGGTTGCCTCGTGCAATAAGAATAAATCAGAAGCCGATGAATTGGGTTCGTTCTTGATATAAACCGTATCATCCAACACCACGGCTTTTTGTCGTGATTGATCAAATGTATAGCTCTCAATAGCCACCACGAGCAAAAGAACCGATAAAGACGCCAACGCGATAAAAGGCCACCGAATGCCCCTCTGGCCCTTCCAACGAGCAGTAAAGTGAATGATCCAAGCCAACCAAATCAATGCAATACTTGCAAACATCCAATTGCTCCAACTCATAAAAGAGCTAACTGACCGGAACCACATGACGAATAATGGTTTTGGTAATGGCTTGATTTCATCGATAGCGAGTTCTCGAACGATCTCAAGATTAAACAAAACATCCTCATCATCAGGAGAATGTTTCAACGCCCGTTCATAATAAACCGTTGCCATTCCCAGATTTCCAAGGCGATAATATGCGTTTGCTGCATTGTAAGCAATCGCTGTATTTTCGAACCCCGCGCGATATAAGCTATCGTAAATCGTCAATGCTTTTTGATACTCCGCTTGATCATAGAACTTATTGGCTTTCTCAAAATCTGCGACCTGACCAAATGCTGAGCTCATTCCGAAAACAGCGAAAATGAACAAGTATGTAAGTAGCTTTTTCATATCAAAACGATTCCTCCATGCTTAAAACCAAATTGACAACTTGATCATACGTCTGTTGCTTGTCTTCATCACTCCCAGTTGGAGCGTATCTCGCAAATTCACAACGTCTTATAACGCCTAATAATTCATCAATCACCTCATCTTTTAGCTTTTTCTGCGAAAGTATTTCGCGCAGTTTATCTTCGTTCATATCGCTGCGTGTAATTCCAAGTTTATCTCCTAAGTACTTATCAATGCTCTTAAGCAAAACCTCATAAAACGAATCCGATCCTGACGAAATGGCTTTTCGCGCTTCGCTCAGTCGTTTTAACGCCATCTTACGCGCCTTTTTTCGTTTGCGATCTGCAACTGGAGTAGATCTTTGTTTTTCGACAAAACGCATGCCCAACCATCCAAATATAAAAGCCGGAATGACCCATAGTATGAGCATCCAAATCCAGTTGGTCCCCATCTGATGGTTTATTTTCAATACACCAATTCTCGGCTTGATGTAGAGGATATCGCGGTTTAGTAATCGAACAGGTTCTTTTCCTGCTATTGGTGCACCCGCTGTTCCCGAAGCCCCTGTTTCAGACAATTCCGTTCCCGAAGTAACTCGAATGGTTTTTTCATCGCCTACTAATTCAACGTACTCTTCTTTTTCAGGATCAAAATAAACCCAGCGCAGGGGTGGGATTTTATAATCTCCCTTGTACCGCGAAATCAATAAATACGTCGTACTTATTTCACCGCGAATACCAGAACCATTCGGCGTTACTCGCTCTTTATACTGCGGATCAAATACTTCAAAATAACTGGGAATTTCGGGCTCGGGAAGGTCGAACAATGTGGTGTTTCCATTTCCATTGATTACCACTTTCAAGTCCACGCCTTCGTCACCTTCAAGCGTCGTGTCGGAAACATTCAACTCAAGGTCAAATCTACCTACAGCACCTGTAAAACCGTCGGGAGCAGGCGGAAGCGCTCGGACTTTCAAAACGCGCGTTGAAGGTTTGAGCTCCACACGCACCGATCGCATGACCGTTCTGCCAAAAAAATCGCGCTGACGCGTAGGAACACTAATGGCGGCGTCCATAACCAGTGGATCAATAGCCAAATCTCCTGACTTCTGCGGAATGAGCATATACGCTTTTAAAGTGGCCACATTGTATTGCACGCCATCTACAATTTCCGTGGAATTGCGTCGATTCTCTACTTCCAGTTCCGATTTATAAAACCCCGACAATTCGGGCATTTCGACTTGGTAGTCGCTAATGTTGTAACGGTAATACAACTTGTACGTCACCACGACCGGTTCACCCACGTATACATTCGACTTCGACGTGGTCATTTTTATAAACGTTGCTCGGGTTGCGATTGAATATGGGTCATTGGGATCGCGAGGTCGGTCTTCGTCTTTGACGACTTCAATTTCAACCGGATTGGATTTCATGGATGTTCCATCCACTTCTGCACGGGCGGGACCAATCGTGAATTTTCCTACTTCTTTGGGCTGCAATACATAGGTATAGCTGATCGAGAATGACATCCGTCCATTAATGATGGTCGTTTGTTCCGAAGGAAAGGGGCCACCTTTTACCTCAAAATCGGATAAATCGGGTGGAGTAAAGCCGCGAGTTTGACCATCGGCCTCAAAAACAAGTCGAAACTGTTCACTCTTTCCGATTTTCGAATTCGAAACAGATGCCCTCAAGTTTTGAGCTGAAGCCCAAACCGCGGTGAGCAAGAGGGCAACCAAAATCGCTATGTGCTTTATTTTTACCAATCTCTTTCTGTTTCTGATGTAGAGCCTTTCGCTTTCTTTTCCGTCACCTTACCTTGAACCTGACGTTCTTGATTCTCAATTGCTCGCAGTAATCGCTCGGCTTCTTCCCTGCTCATTCCCTCGCCTTGTTCTCCTTCACCCGTTTGTGGCGTCTGGTTTTTATCTCCCTGATCTCCATCTGAGTTTTCAGATTGCTGACCGTTTTCCTGCTCCTTTTCATCTCCCGATTCTCCCTGCTGATTTTGCTCCTGGTCCTGTTGGTTTTCTCCTTCTTGTTTTTCGTTATCTCCTTGCTGCTGTTCTCCCTGATCCTCACTTTTATTATCGCCATCCTTTTGATCATCCTGGCGATTATCTTGTTCGTTTTGGTTTTGCTGCTGTTGCTGAAGCTTGTTCTGCGCAAATGCCAAATTATGCCTCGACTCCTCATCGGATGGGTTGTGTAGCAGCGCATTTTTATACGCATTCACTGCTTCTTGAAACTTCTGTTCTTGCAAGTAAGTGTTTCCGATGTTGTGCCATGCCTTTCCCTTAACTTCTCGATCTGTGGATTCTTCAAAGGCGCGCATGAAATTTTTTCGGGCCGATTCCATATCGCCGTTTTTGTATTGGCTGTTTCCCAAGTTAAAATAAGCCGTCGAATTCTCGCGGTTTGCATCCAAGGCGCGATAGTAAAATTCAGCCGCACGATTGTAGTCCTCTTCGGCATACACCGAGTTCCCTTGACGAATCCACGCGCGGTCATTCTGTGTCCAGCCGAGAAAACTGAGCACAACAAATGCAACTAAAAATATATGACGTTTCATTTCCATCACACTTTCATTTTTCGTTCAGGAAAAGTGATATAAACCAATAAAAATAGCATGGCAGCTGCCAAAAACCATTGAAACTGATCCCGATATTCTGAAAATACGCGGGCTTCAATTTCGCTTTTTTCTATCTCATCGATCTTTTCTCTTATATGTGCAACCGTTTTACGCGTATCTCGTGCTAGAAAATAAGATCCATTGTTCACCTCTGCAATCTTTTGCAGGGTGTTCTCGTCCAAACGCGTTACCACCGTATTGCCTTTTCGATCCGTTTTGTACCCCACCACGCGTCCATTTCTCTTTTCGGGTATCGGTCCGCCGGATGAAGTACCCAGCCCAATGGTATGGATAATTACGTTTTCTTCCGCAGCCTTTTCGTATGCACTTTCGAGTCCTTCTTCATGGTTCTCACCATCGGAGATAATGAACAGAACCCGGTTGGTTTCCAGGTCATCATCAAAATACTGTACACTCAAATCGATGGCCTCAGCAATCGCGGTGCCTTGGCTGGGCACAATGTCCGTGTTTACCGATTGCAAAAACATACGTGCCGCTCCATAATCTGTTGTAATCGGTAATTGTGGATAGGCCTTGCCCGCGTAAACTACAATTCCTACTCGATCGGATTTCATTTGGTCAATTACGCTACTCACAAGTTGTCTGGCGCGTTCAATTCGGTTGGGAATCACATCTTCGGCAAGCATGCTTTTGGAAACATCAATGGCAAAAACTACATCCACTCCACGGCGTTGAACCTCTTCCATTTTACTACCCACTTTGGGATTCACCAATGCTCCAGTAGCAAATAAGAGCACACATGCCAGGAAAAACCACTTTAGCCAAGGACGCGTGGTACTCAATCCTGGAAGCAATGCTTGAACCTGTTTTTGGCTTCCAAAAACCTTTAGGGAACGTTTTCTCCAGCGAAGCCAAAGCCATATCACAAGGGCCGTAACCGGAATGGCCAGCAACATCCAAAAATAGGCTATGTGTTCAATCTTATACATTATCCATCCATCGATTTAAACCACCATTTTCGCCACAGCAGATCTAAAAAAATAAAACCCAATGCGGCGAATAAGAAGGGGTAGAACTTTTCTTCGTACGTGTTATAAGTCAGATCATCCAGTTTGGTTTTTTCCAATTGATCAATTTCTTCATAAATCGCCGAGAGTTTTTCTTTATCGGTTGCCCGAAAATACTTTCCGCCGGTCATCCCCGCGATTTCGCCCAATAATTCTTCATCAATCTCAACCTGCATGCTCATAATCTGCTCACGTCCATTGGGATACTGCACCGGTACCCGAGCCATTCCCATGGTTCCAACTCCAATGGTATATACGCGTATTCCAAACTCACTGGCCAATTCAGCTGCTGTTTTCGGCGCAATACTTCCGGCATTATTCACTCCATCCGACATCAATATGATTACTTTGCTTTTGGCCTTACTGTCCTTTAATCGGTTAACGGCGGTTGCGAGCCCCATTCCGATTGCTGTTCCGTCTTCAATCAAGCCAAATTGAATTTCGCTGAGCGTATTCTGAACGATGCGATGGTCGGTAGTCAGCGGACACTGTGTGAAGCTTTCACCGGCATAAACCACTACGCCAAAACGATCTTGGGGTCGCGCACTGACGAACTGCGATGCGACATCCAATGCCGCTTGAAGTCGATTCGGTCGAAAGTCCATAGCTTTCATACTCGTACTTACATCCATCGACAAAACAAGGTCAATCCCTTCTGTACTCGTCTTTACGGTGCGACTATCCGTGGTTTGCGGACGCGCCATGGCAACAACCATTGCTAGCCACGCCAATGACAAAAATAATTTGGGAACCCATATCAAACGCGTTCTCCAACCCCGCGCAGCAATTAGCGATTGCGCATTGGCAAAGTGTAAACTCGAGCTCTGCTTTTTCCACTTCCATATCCAATAGGCAAGAACAGGCAATAACAAAGCCGCTAACCAAAACAATTCGGGATTTCGAAACTGATAATCAAGCATCTTCCCCTCCTTCTTGACTTGTTTCCCAAGAAATCCATTCCGACACCAACTCACGCGTCATGGCAAAATCCGATTGCATCATTGCTTGCCCAAACGATTCTTTCGCAAATTTTGCCCGATCCGCTTTTCGAAGCAAGGCGATGAATTCACCATATCGCTCCTGAAATGGTGAAACACCCTTTAAAACCAATTCGATCTCATCCGTTACCATCTCTGTCGTTCGGTAGTGATATTTCCGTGCGATATAGTATCGAAGCGCATCCGTCAACCGATCGTAGAACTGCTTCGGACTCTCAGAACTCCACATCACTTTTCGCTCCATTTCGTCCAATTCACGTACAATCCACTCTTCGGGTGAAAGCTGTTGCTCGGAATCATCTCGATCGCTTTTCCTTCTGGCAAATAAGGTGTACAAATAATACATCGTCATGATTGCCGCAAGCGGTAGAACCGTGATTCTGTACCATTCCCAAAACCTTTCCAAGATCGTCTTCGGAGCATCGAGAGGGGGTTTAATATCGTAGGGCTCCTGTCCAAGACTATCCACAGTTAGCACCTCAAAAAAAAGCCCTTCTGTAAGTACCGAATCCTCTCCTCGGTAAGCGATAAAAGGCTGAATGGCATGATATCCACTATCGAATACGGTGACGAGTACTTCGCGCTGAAAAATGATATTCTCCGCTTCGGCCAGTGTATCCCAAGCTCCTGAGTTGACAACATACAGCGGACCTATGGTGTCCGCGAATTGGGGTAAAATCCAGTCCGATTCGGAAACCGTTAGCTCAAAATGCAACAGGGTTTGTTCGCCGATTCGCAAACGATTCGTGTCACTTTGAACGCTAAACTCTTGAGCGCTCGCATTCTGAACAAAAATCAAGGACAGCACTAGGATTAGCCCCTTCCAGAAGTTGATATGTAACTTTCTGTTTTTCAATTTGTTTTGAAATAATTAAGCAATTCTGAAGTATAATTCTGGTGCATTTCACAATTGATCATACCCGCTCCCGATTTTTTGGTGATTTCCCGAAATTGTTTTTCGGACTGAGCAAAAGCGGTGCGTTGTGCTAACCGAACTTTTTTGGATTGTGTATCCACCCAAGTCCATTGCCCCGTTTCCGCATCCCGAACGGGAAGAATTCCAAGTTTTGGTAAATCTTTTTCAAATGAATCATAAATGCGAATTGCGCAGAGATCGTGGCGCTTTGCGGCTATTTTCATGGGTTTTTCATAATTATTGTCCCAAAAGTCCGAAAGCAAAAACACAATGGCCTTGCGTCGCATTACGCGATTCAAAAAAGCGAGCGCTTCAGAAATATCGGTTCCGCGATTTTTGGGTTGATGCTCCACCAACTCTCGAATAATTCGCAAGATATGTTTTCGACCCTTGCCAGGTGGAATGTAATGCTCTACATGGTCCGAAAACAAGATGAGCCCCACTTTATCGTTGTTTCCTGCAGCGGAAAAAGCTAGAATAGCGCTGATTTCAGTCATGACATCCCGCTTGGATTTCCCTTTGGACCCAAAGCCTTCCGATGCACTGACATCGACCATCAGCATGGTGATCAGTTCGCGTTCCTCTTCAAAAACTTTGATGTACGGTTCATTCAATCGAGCGGTAACCTTCCAATCGATAGCGCGAACATCGTCTCCATAAGCATAGGCCCTTACTTCGCTAAACGCCATACCTCGCCCCTTGAACTGACTGTGGTACTCGCCGCTAAACAAGTGATCGCTTATGCGCTTGGTCTTGATTTCAATCCGACGGACCTTTTTTAATATTTCTTTCGTGTCCAAGTTTGAGCTCATGACTAGGGAACCTCAATGTGATCGATGATCTCTTTTACAATATCTACGGCTGTGATGTTTTCGGCTTCTGCTTCATAGGTAATTCCAACGCGATGTCGGAGCACATCCATCGCTACTCCGCGTACGTCCTCAGGAATAACATATCCTCGACGCTTGATAAATGCCTGAATACGAGCCGCGCGAGCGAGGTTGATACTACCTCGTGGCGACGCTCCAAATTCGATTAATGGTATGAGCTTACTCAACCCATATTGTCCTGGATTTCGCGTAGCAAAAACAATGTCGAGAATGTATTTTTCAATCTTGTCATCCATGTACACCTTCTTGGTAAGCTCTCTGGCTTTGAAGATTTTTTCGGGACTCACCACTGGCTTGATATTCGGCTTCTCTTCGTTCAGGTTTTGACGAATTATTAACCGTTCCTCTTCAAGCTTTGGATAGGTAATCACCGTTTTAAGCATGAAACGGTCCATTTGGGCCTCGGGAAGTGGATAAGTTCCTTCCTGCTCTACAGGGTTCTGAGTGGCCATAACCAAAAAAGGTTCCTCCAATGAAAAGGTCTTTTCTCCGATGGTTACTTGACGCTCTTGCATGGCTTCGAGTAATGCGCTTTGTACTTTCGCCGGAGCTCGATTGATCTCATCAGCTAGCACAAAATTGGCAAATACGGGACCGCGTTTTACTTCGAACTGATTGTCCTGCATATTGTACACCATCGTACCGATAACATCCGACGGAAGCAGGTCGGGGGTAAATTGAATCCGGCTAAACTTAGCATCAATCGCCTTGCTTAAAGAATTAATTGCCAATGTTTTAGCCAGCCCCGGGACTCCTTCTAATAGAATATGTCCGTTCCCAAGTAGAGCGATTAAAAGACGGTCGAGCATGTGTTTCTGTCCAACAATTGCCTTGTTGACCTCCATTTGAATCAGTTCAACAAAGGCACTCTCTCTTTCGATTTCCTCATTGATTTGTTGAATATCTGGGGTGTTTTCTTCCATTTTCGAACGGTTTTACTTCGTTTTACATAGCCAACGCGAATATCGCAAAGCACGCAAAAAAGGTTTGTTAAAGGATTCTTAAAGAACCAAAAAAGGCTACTCACTTCTGGTTTCTGCGAGTAGCCCTTGATTCGTACGATAAAGAATCGTGTAGTTATTCTACAATCAGTTTTTCAATTCGAACTCCTCTATCGGTCTGAATGTGGATTTGATATACGCCACTGGATAGGTCTTTTACCGAAATCGCTTGTCCTTCATAACTTGAATGCAAGACCAACGCTCCTCGAATATCAAAAATAGAGACTTCCTTTACCTCTATTCCTTCTGCCGATATATTCAATAACTCTGACGCTGGGTTCGGATAGACCGTTACGTCAATCGCGTTTAGCTCTTCCTGTCCAACGTTGAATAGCGTGTTTTCGTAATAGCGAAAACCGCCACCATAATCGGAAACAAGCAAATCCATATCGCCATCGTTATCCAGGTCTCCAGAAGTAAACATGGTTAAGTAGCTGTTTGTTGCTCCAGACAAACCAAAGGGCGAGGACATAGGTGCCGAAAAAGCAGGTGTGCTCGCATTTCCTTCATTCTCAAAGTAAACGACACCACCGTAGTATTCTCCGCTGAGCATATCATAATCTCCGTCGGCATCAAGATCGACCAACTCCGGAATATTAAAGTAATTCGTCGTATCCAATCCAAAGGGATTCAGCTGAGCTGGGCCAAAAGAAGGGTTAACGGATGTTCCGACGTTTTCAAAGAATCTAACACCTCCACCAAAATCTCCGATTGCTAAATCCAAGTCTCCATCATCATCGAGATCAACGGCATTTGGGAAAGAAATAAATGGAGAAGGAGCTATTCCAAATGGATTGGTCAAGGGTGCAGCAAATGTTGGAGATGAAGAAGTTCCTGTATTTTCGAAAAACTTGGTCACCCCATAGTACTCTCCAGAGATCAAGTCGTAGTCGCCATCATCATCCATATCTGCTAAGTCAATACGAATGGTATACCCACCCATTTGAGCACCTGTAAGGACGGTAGCTGGTGTACTGAAATCCGGTGAACTAGGTGTGCCCGTATTTTGCCAAAAATAAGCCGATGTCGAGTAATAAGGAACTCCTACAACGTCCAGATCTCCATCACCATCTAAATCTACCAAGTCAGCAGCTACAAGATAGCTTTGACCCGAATAGCTGAGTCCGAACGGAGAGGAAATTGGCGGGGCAAAACTTTGAGCTTCAGATGTTTGCGAAAAACCTATACCAAGAACAGCGAATGCTGCTCCCATTGCCCTGCGCAACGTACGTCGATGCAGCCTAGCCGATAAATACCGATACAACCTTACAATTTCATCATGCAAGGCATGAAACTGAGGCGAAGGTGTATTGCTCTTCTTCAGAGCACCCCAACGCTGTGAAAGCACGCGCAGTCGCTGCAGTAAATGCGAAAAATTTCTGTTCATCGCTCTTGGTTTTTGGCCCAGTACGTGGCGTCTGGGGTCATTAAACTTAATTTATGGTCTTCTTTTTTAGTATTTAAAATATTGGGGCGCAATACATTAGGCAACGCGTGTATTTCATAAATCTCATCCACACTGGATTGATACTGAATTTCGCCTTGAATACTTTTTGACGGTAAGTGCAACACAACTATACCGCTTCGGTTGGCTTTTTTGGAGATATCGAGCTGAGCAAAGGTCGAAGAGTTTTGACGTAGTTTACTATGTGCGATAAAGAGGTAATCGCCAACTTTGGTCATCCCTCTGAGGAAGGCATCCATTTGAAAAACAACTTCCTTTGAACCGGTTGACGGATTTATCTTTATCAATTCCCCATTCGCACTAGTTAATACATACAACTCCCCATCGTAAAGATTTGGAGAATGTGGCATCCCCAAGCCCTCGGCTATAATAGCGTTTTCATCAATATCCCAAACCACTCCAGTTTCGTTAATATTCTCACGCCAGCTCTGAGCCGTATTTCCTCGATTAAATGCCGTCGCATATTTGGGTGTGCCATTTTTAAGTGCCAATCCATTCAAATGACAGCGATCTTCAGAGGCCATTTCAGTAATCTGCGGTGGCGTCCAATAAGGCGTAAAATTGTAGTTCGAATCAAACGTACACAAACAAGAAAATAAGGTATTTACACCGTACAATTTATCATCCGCTCCCCAATGCAAGTCATGAACATCGAGTGCTCCGGTGTAAAGCGTCATTCGTGGAACAAATAGCGCATCGTACTTTTCCGGTGACCTCGGATAGTGCTGCGCCAATGAAGGACTATTGGCAAAAACAATCACCTCATCTGCTGTGGCCAGGGCCATTTTTTGTCCGTCGGAATGAAAACCAAATCCCATCGGTTTGTTGAACGTTCGCGGCAACTGAACCAATTTTTCCGTACCCACAGGAGACAAAAACACCAACTTTCCCGCTTGATAAGTAGAATAAACCAAAGTGGTATTGAGTTGTTGCAACAACTCAGGAATGTGAGGAGAATAAACAATTTGGAAAGGTGCTACTCCGGGAGAAGAGTTCATGAAATCAGGTTTTGTTTCAAATTTATGAATTAAGGGAATACGCCAACTCGTGGAATTGTTAAAATAAAGACAATAAACGAAGCAAAACCATGTCATTCAACACATTGACAATCAAGCATGAATTATTTTTTCGCAGGTTATTGATTTTCAGTAATTTTGCATCCATTTTTGAGTTAAAAATCACATTGTTTCACGTGGAACATAAACGAATATGACGAAGGAAGAATACGATGTTATTGTAGTCGGAGCCGGTCACGCCGGAAGTGAGGCAGCTGCTGCTGCAGCAAATATGGGTTCAAAGACGCTATTGATTACGATGAATTTACAAACCATCGGGCAAATGTCGTGTAACCCGGCCATGGGTGGAGTTGCAAAAGGGCAGATTGTAAGAGAGATAGATGCTTTGGGCGGTTACAGTGGAATTGTATCCGACAAGACCGCCATTCAGTTTCGTATGCTCAACCGTTCCAAAGGACCTGCCATGTGGAGCCCACGCGTGCAAAGTGATCGGATGCGATTTGCCGAAACGTGGCGATTGATGCTGGAACAGACCCAGAATCTTGACTTCTTTCAAGATATGGTTACCGGAATCATCGTTGAAAACGATCGCGTGGTTGGTGTTCGTACAGGAATTGGCGTTACCTACCGCGCCAAGAGCGTTGTATTGACCAACGGAACCTTTTTGAATGGACTCATTCACATAGGAGAAAAACAATTCGGAGGAGGTCGAGCAGGAGAACGCGCCGCTACAGGAATTACGGCAGACTTGGTTGAGCTCGGGTTCGAAAGTGGGCGAATGAAAACCGGTACGCCCCCTCGTGTGGATGGGCGATCATTGGATTACTCTAAAATGGAAGAGCAGAAAGGCGACGAAAAGCCCGGGAAATTTTCCTACACGGACACACCTCGTTTGACCGAACAAAGAAGCTGCCACATTACGTACACCAATGACGAGGTCCACGACATTCTTCGCACGGGATTTGACCGAAGTCCCATGTTCAACGGAGCAATCCAAAGTACTGGGCCACGATACTGCCCCAGTATTGAGGATAAAATCGATCGATTTGCAGACAAGAACAGACATCAGATATTCGTTGAGCCCGAAGGCTGGAATACTGTCGAGATTTATGTGAACGGTTTTAGCACTTCGCTACCGGATGACATTCAATTTCAGGCATTGCGAAAGATTAAAGGGTTTGAAAACGCCAAAATATTTCGCCCTGGATATGCCATTGAATACGACTATTTCCCTCCTACACAGTTGAAACACACGTTGGAGACAAAGCTCGTCGAAAACCTCTACTTCGCCGGACAAATCAATGGTACGACTGGATATGAAGAAGCGGCTAGCCAAGGGTTGATGGCCGGAATTAATGCCCATTTGAAAGTACACGGAGAAAAGGAGTTTATCCTAAAGCGTTCCGACGCATACATCGGTGTTTTGATCGATGATTTGATTACAAAAGGCACGGAAGAACCCTACCGGATGTTTACTTCTCGAGCCGAATACCGAATTCTACTTCGACAGGACAATGCCGACCTGCGCTTAACCCCGCTTAGCCACGCCATCGGACTCGCATCAGAAGAAAGAGTGATGCGTGTACGCGAAAAAATGGAGAAAATGGAGCGTCTTACTGGATTTATGGCCGACACCAACGTCGAACCCGAGCTGATAAACCCCGTATTGAATGCCAATAACACCAAAGAGTTATCCATTAAAAAGCGATTCGCGGATATTCTTGCCCGTCCGCAAATCTCTATGCATGATTTGACAACTATCCAGCCATTGCAGGACTTCATCCTGGATCATAAAATGGACGAGGAAGTGCTCGAACAAGTGGAGATTGAAGAAAAATACAAAGGTTACATTGATCGAGAGAAGGAAAACGCTGATAAACTCAACCGATTAGATGATTTGAAAATCCCGGATCAACTGGATTATCACAAATTATCGAGTTTGAGTTACGAAGCACGGGAAAAATTAACCAAATTGCGCCCTGCAACCATCGGGCAAGCTAGCCGGGTTAGCGGAGTTTCTCCTGCTGACATTAGTGTTTTGCTTGTTTATATGGGTCGTTAAAAATTCAAATTGTTTCACGTGGAACACTACGCTCAAGAAGTTAAAAAATGCCCAGTAACTGGGTCCGAACTTACGCCGTACATCAATGTAATTGATTACACCGTTTCCAACCAAAAGTTTCAGGTTAAAGCCAACCAAGACCAATCGATCCTGTACACCACTCCTCGACCGAAGGATGACGATTTAGGCGCGTATTATAAGTCTGAAGATTATATTTCCCATACGGATTCAAAAAAAGGGCTATTCAATTCGGTATACCAAACTGTTCGTCAGATCGCCTTAAAAAACAAGCTAAAGAACATCAAATCCGTTCATCCTAACGTTCAAAGCGTTCTGGATTATGGTTGCGGCACGGGAGACTTTATCCGCTATTTATCCGATCACGGACTCCGTGTTTATGGTGCCGAACCCGACAGTGATGCCCGCAGAATTGCTTCGGATAAAAATCCAGGTGTTGTTTTCAGCACCGACGATATTCTCGAAAAAGATATCAAAGTAGATGTAATTACTCTATGGCATGTTCTGGAGCACATCCCGGATTTTACCGGTGTACTCCAAAAACTAAGCGAAAAACTGAATCCAGATGGAATCCTGATTATCGCAGTTCCAAATTACCAATCGTTTGATGCTCAATACTATAAAGAGTTTTGGGCAGCTTATGACGTACCGCGACATCTCACGCATTTTTCCCGACAGGGCATGGAAAAAGTTTATCGTGCCATCGGTTTCGAAAAGGTTGAAGAATTTCCAATGCCTTTCGATTCCTATTACGTTTCCCTGCTCAGCGAAAAATATAAAACCGGAGGCATGAAGCCCATCCGCGCCTTTTTAAACGGATGGAAGTCCAATCAACGAGCCAAAACCAATGGCGAATGGTCGAGTATTACGTATATCGGCAAAAAAGCGTGATATTTTCGGTTCTGGCACACTTCTTGGTTTTGTGGTGTTGGTCTATTGCTTATTTTTAATCGTTCGTTAAACGTTAAATATATGCGTCGACTATTTATTGTTAATATAATTTTATAACCTTTTGAATATCAGGTAATTGTTATTTATTTGTATTCAACAACTCTTAAAAACCAAAGAAAAATGAAAAAACTTATCCTTTTTGCTGGGTTAATTCTCCCCTTTGGAATGATGGCTCAATCTTTTACCATCACCACTCCCGACTCGCAGCAATTCAAAATGGAAATGGAAGGTTTCGAAGATCCAACTCAACAGAGCTCTTCGAATTCATCTACACAACAAACCGTTCAGGCTGAATGGGCCAAAGTAGAGGGAAATACCATTATTCTTCCCGACGGAAGAACGTTGAATTGGTCCTACGGTGATATCGATGGACTCGTCGGTTGCGAAATAGAAATGAAAGAACCTGTGGGAGCAAAAGTTGTACTTACTTACGAAGATAAAGTTGCCTATTCGAGCGAGGCCCCATTCTTCTACCGAGAAAAAGCGTTTCAGTTTTTTTCTAGCTACTTTAAACTAACCGTAGTTGAGCCCTCTGGTAATGCTTGGGTGGTGAAATTGCAAAACCAGAAAAACAAAAAAATAACCATTACTTCCGATGGTTCGAACTCAACCACCACCACGACTACTGTATCAACAGAACAACCAATGGAAGTCAACAACGACGATGGTTGCGTTATCGAAATGGGTTCCGCAGACTTCGACCGCGCGCTTGAGTCGATTCGCGGCAAGACATTCGAAGACACCAAATTCGATGTTGCCAAACAAATCACACGTGCAAACTGCTTGAGTGCTGAGCAAATAAAACGGGTAATGAAAGCGTTTGAATTTGAGGACACACGTTTGGAATATGCGGTATTCGCTTATAAATACTGTGTAGATCAAAATCAATACTATATTGTAAACGAAGCTTTCGAGTTTGAGTTGACCATCGAAGAATTACAAGAGTATATTGACGACCAATATTAATGATTCGAACCACATTTTTAATACTAGCCCTAACCCTGTCCTTCGTTGTTTCGTTCGGACAGGGTTTGCCTATGGGTGCATGGCGCACTCACCTTCCCTACAACAACATCATCGCCCTAACGCTTAAAGACAATAAAATATATACCGCTGCACCTCAAAGCGTTTTCACTTTCGAACGCGATGAACAGAGTATTCAGCGCATTACGAAGGTCAATGGACTCAACGGTTCGATCATTTCCGATATGAGTCTTATCCCCCAGACCAACGAAATTATTATTGGATATGAATCAGGCTTGCTCGATGTTATTTCTGGTAATCAAATCGAGCCGCTATTTGAAATCCAACGGTACAACACCCTCGGATCAAAAAAAATCAATGATTTCATTGCTGTTGGTAACTACGTATACATTTCAACAGATTTTGGAATTGTTCGGTACAGCCCAGAATTGCGCGAATTTGAAGGACCTTATAACATTGGTTCCGCGGGTAATCCCCTTTCCGTTTATCAAACCACGACAGATGGTACCTTTCTTTATGCCGGCACAGAAGCCGGAGTTTTCCGAGCAGAAATAAACGGAACAAACCTCCTTGATTTCAATTCGTGGGAAAAAATAACGGGACTTGATGGCGTTATTGGTTCTATCGCTTTTTGGCAGGGTACCATTTATGCCCTAGAAAAAGGAGAGTTATTCAATGACGACTTTATCTATTACTACACCAATCCTGGGTGGGCCGTGTTTACCGAAGCTGAACAATGGGAGAAAAGCAATATTCGCGTTTTTGAGGATCAATTGTTTTACACTACCTATTTTGGCTTCAGCGCGTACGATACGGCATTGAATAGAACTTACAACTTCACGCAATCGTCGGTTAGCTATCCACTAGAACCCTTTGACCTCCTTTTGGACGAACGCAATAGCGTTTGGATCGCAGACGCACAGTCCGGTCTCATTCGGAATTTTGACGGTTTTCGAACTCAGCGGCTTTCGCCCGAGTCGGTTTCGTTTAGTGAATCGTTCGCTGGTGGTTTTGGCAATGGCGATTTCGCCAGCGTTGCCGGTGGAAAAACAACCAATTGGAACAACATTTTTACCACTCGCGGTATTAACATTTTGGAAGACGATGAATGGGTATTGATCCCCGCCACAGCTGTTGATTCAGCATTTGATGTACTAACCGTTACACCTATTCCCGGACAAAAAGGAGAATGGATGGTCGGCTCCTGGGGGCGTGGTTTATATCACGTGACCACAGAAGGAATTCAATTAGCGAAGTACGATTACACCAACAGCCCGCTTGAAGAAAATCCCGGAATCGGTGGTTGGACCGGTGTGGGTGATTTAAAATACGATTCCGACGGCAGACTATGGATCACCAATGCCAACTCAGACCTTCCTCTTCATGCGCTGAACCCTTCTGGAAACTGGATTTCCTATCCGATGCCTGGTGCGCTGAGTTCGAGCGCCGCGGTTGGCGATCTCATGATTGATTCTAGAGGATATAAATGGCTGCAACGCTACCGCGATGGATTGGTTATTTACAACGACAACAACACACCTGGCAATTTAAACGATGACACGTTTCGCGAGATTTCTACAGGCACGGGTCAGGGAAACCTCACTTCGGATAATGTACTGAGTTTTGCCGAAGATAATCGCGGAACGGTATGGGTCGGTACCGATAATGGCGTGGCTACTTTTTTCAATATTCGAAACGTTTTTGAAGGAGGGAATTTCGATGCGCAACACATCCTAATCGAGTCGGATGGATTTGTAGAAAAACTACTGACCGGGGAAAGCGTCACGGCCATTGCCGTAGATGGAGGAAATCGCAAATGGTTCGGAACTTCTCGAAATGGGGTCTTTCTACTTTCTGATGATGCGACGGAAGAAATCTACCACTTCACCGAGGATAACTCACCCCTGCTATCCAACAACATTCAAGATATCACGATAAATCCGAACACCGGAGAGGTCTTTTTCTCCACCTCAGTCGGTCTGATTTCATTCAAAAGTGATGCTTCTTCCTCTAAAAATTCTTTCGATAACGTCTATGCATACCCCAACCCAGTACGTCCAGACTTCGAAGGAGTGATAACCATTCAAAACCTCATTGATCAAAGCGATGTATACATTACCGATGTGGCTGGAAATATCGTTTATCGCACTGTTTCTGAAGGAGGTACAGCCGTTTGGGATGGTCGCAGTTTTGAGGGTAATAAAGTAGCTTCTGGCGTTTACTTGGTTTTGCTCAACACGTCCTCTGGTGAGCAAAAAGCAGTTACAAAAATTCTCATCGTCAACTAAATGCTCATTCATACTCATGCCTTGGTTCTTCGGTATTTTCCCTACGGGGATTCAGGCATGATAGTACATTTTCTCACCCGTGAGCTCGGTTATCGATCGGCTATCGTACAGGGTTTAAAATCCAAGTCTCCCGTTTTTAAGCGAAGTTATTTTCTTCCACTTTTCGAGGTAGAAATGATCCTCTACGAAAAGCCGGGTGATCAGTTGCGCCGGATCAAAGAAGCCAAGCCAGGACGAATTTTTCAAAAATTGCAAACCGACCAATCGGCACTTGCGATGCTCTATTTTTTGGCTGAAGTATTGGAAAAAACAACACGCGAAGACGATATTCAAACGGACCTCTACGATTTCATTATTGAGTTCTTACAGTTGTGTAATGGCTCGGAGATTCGCTTGGCCAATCTTCACCTCTACTTTCTTTTTCAGCTCACGGCGTTTTTGGGTTTTGCTCCGGAAGCAAGTCGACTAGACCCACCTTACTTCTGGGATCTTCGCGAGGGAATATTTACAAAAAACACCCCTCAACATCCGGATTACACGAACCCCGAAAACAGCGAATTGATCCATTCCTTTATCGAATTATCCCTTGAGGATATTCAACATATTCAACTAACCGGAACCAAACGAAGCGAATTGATTAAAGAGGTGTTGAATTACTTCTATATTCATCGAAGTGGAATGAAACAGGTGAAAACGCTCGGTGTGCTCGAAGCTCTATTTCACTAATCGGGCACTTTCGACAATGGCGCGAAGCTCCCACATCAAATTTCGCTTTTCTGTGCCGGGTGAGTATACGTATCCATCGATACCTACCATTCGGTTGTTCGGATCGTCGAAAAAAGTGTAATTCACAAAAGGTCCTCCCATGAAATCGTTGGCCATCCGCCAAAGTCCGAGCATTTGAGTTTGAAAAACACCATCCACCTCTCCTACTTCTGTAATTGGCGAGTAACGCATTTCAAGCTGCATATACGTGTTTTCTAACTCTCCGAGGATATACTTCCCCGAAACACTATCTCGGCTCGCTAGGGCTTGGCTAATGGGGTCGAGGCTTTCGCGCATATCGAGCTCGTATATAAAAACTCCTTGTTGAATATCTCTTTTATTGCGAATCAACCAAATGAACCCGTCTTCTTCTTGGTTAACTTTGAAGTCCTTCGGGATGTAAATTTCGATTCCGAATTTGGTTTTAACGGTTTTGCCAATTCCGTTGTCACGGGCCAATTTGTGTGCTTCTTTCAAACGGTCCAGTTCGCGTTGATAAAAATAATCTGCAAATGCATTGCCTTGTTTTTCGATCATTTTGCGCGCACTCTCTGGAGTGGTGTACGCGATATTCAACACCAATTGATCCCGCGAATACCGGTCGTTTGACCAAAAGACGGAGTCTACATCCGACTTTTCAATAATAACGAGGTTACGCGTGGTTCTGAAAATCCTGGAGAATTCGCTTGGATTGATTTGCGCTACACTAAACTGAGGTTCGGGTTGAGGTAGTCCTTCCACTTCACGTTTCAAGGCTTTATTCAACACGTCCAAACCATCATTTTCCCAGGCTTTATCCGATACAACAACAACAATTTCCCCCAACTTTCCCGTACTCTTAGGCAGTGCACGAGAGTCCACTTTTTTACCGCTTTCAGCTCCTTCACTTTCGGAGTCTTGACTACATGCCGAAAGAAACAGACCGATGATCAAAAAGAAGGAAAGAATACGCATAGTGTTGTCTGATTATCCCGAAATAATTTTCAGTTTCATTCCGGGCTTGAGTTTATTTTCGCTTTGAATGTTGTTCCATTCAATCAATTGATCCACCGTTACACCTTGATACTTCCGGGCAATATCCCACAGTGTATCTCCCGGTTCAACGGTATAATAACGAATATTCTCTGGAGTTTCTTGTGGTTTGTTTTCGCTCTGCTTTTCTTCTGGCTTATCTCCATTGTCATTCTCTTTGTCCTTCGCCTTTGCTTCAGCCATTTGTTGTTCCATCAATTCGTTCATAGCTCGGGCTGAACGCACATAAACCGTCAGATACTGTCCCGCTCGAATATTGGTGTTCGACATTCCGTTCCAACGCATGATATCCCGAACACTACAGCCGTACTTGGCAGCGATCCGACCGAGGTAATCCCCACTTTTGACGCGATAGCGCACCCTGTCGTTCATTTCAACATATTCCGGAAGCTGAACCTCATTCCCCGCTACCAATTCGTGAGTGTGATTATAAATACTGTCCTCATGCGCAATAAACGCTCCCATTTTGTCAAGGGGTAAGGTTAGGTAATAGCTTCTTCCCTCGATGTATGGGATTATTTCCAGTTGATAAGAAGGGTTTAAAAAACGCAATTCATCCATGGATACACCTAATAGAACGCTCAGATCATCGAAACGAATTAGTCGGTTTACTTTGACCGTATCTGTTTCGTAATAGGAAATCGCGGGCATCGAAGGAAAAATCAAATGTTCTTCCGCATAGTTCATGGCGTAGTTTACCGCTATAAAAGCGGGCACATACCCGCGAGTCTCTCGCGGAAGGAAAGGGCGAATTTCCCAATAGTCGCGTTTTCCACCCGACCGACGTATTGCTTTATTTACATTTCCGGGACCGCTGTTGTAAGCCGCTAAAACCAGGTTCCAATCGCCATAAATCTCATACAGTCTTATCATAAATTGGCATGCCGCTTCTGTAGCCAAAAGGGGATCTGATCGCTCATCGACGTATGAACTCACCTGCAAGTCATAGATTTTACCCGTACTGTACATGAATTGCCAAAGCCCTGTGGCTCCTACGCGAGATTTTGCTCTGGGATTCAAGGCCGACTCCACAATGGCAAGGTGTTTCATTTCCAGAGGAATCTGATATTTGTCCAATCGCTCTTCAAACAGTGGAAAATAGTAGTTCGCCAGTCCCATCATCCGGCTCATCTGTTCGCGACGACGGTTTACGTAAACGTCAATATAACTCCGCACGACATCGTTGTAGGCCAAATCCATCGGACTCGCCGCATCGAGCATATTCAACCGCTCAGCAATAACCGAGTCGGATACTTCCGGAGCATCGGGTAAAACTACGGCAGAGTCGGGTGCATTGATGTACAATTTGTCGTTGGCGTAAAAATCGATCAAGAGGATGCTATCCATAACCGCAAATACCGGATCATCAGTGAGAATACTGTCCGTGTAAGTCTTCTCGTTGCTCAGGGTATCGGTCGGTACATTGGCAACGACGTATAACGTTGTCAGTGCCCATACCGCTAAACTCATGCGTATTTTCATAAAATCATGTCTTCTCTAATTGAACGGCATTGCGTGAATTATGTTTCATTCACCCATCAAACCATCGGAAAAAGCCAACAATTCAGCGTCCTTTTCACTCGCTGCTGTAAACTGCATTCCAAATGGCAAACCGTTGCTATGCGTACCCATCGGAAGTGAAATACTCGGTAAACCGCACAAATTCGCATGAACGGTGAAAATGTCCTCGAGATACATCACGGTAGGATCGGTAATTTCTCTGCCGATCTCAAATGCGGTGTGTGGCGTTGTTGGCGAAAGAATGAAATCGTATTCATCCGTAATCTCACGCGTTTTGTCCACCAACATTCGGCGTACCTTCTGCCCTTTTCCATAAAACGCGTCGTAATATCCGCTACTCAAGACAAACGTTCCGAGCATTATTCTTCGCTTGACCTCTTCGCCAAATCCCTCTGTGCGAGATAGTTTGTACGAAGATTCCAAGTCGACTGCATTCGGGCTTCGGTATCCGTAGTGAATCCCATCGTATCGCGCTAGGTTTGAACTGGCTTCGGCCGTGGTGAGTACGTAGTACGTTGGTACCAAATAATCGAGTAGTGGGAAGTCAACCGCCTCTACGGTGTGGCCTTTTTTCTTCAAATCCTCGATTAAGGCATGGGTTTTATCGCGAATCTCGCTGTCCAATGAATCGTTTTCAATACACTCTTTGAAGTAGGCTATTTTATATTTCTCACGGGGTTTTACTTCCGTGTAAACCGGATTTGGAGACTCCAAGGATGTTGTGTCCATCGGATCCGAACCTCCGATAACCTCCATAACCCGTTGAATATCCCGTATATCGTTAGCGAACGGACCAATCTGATCAAAAGACGAAGCAAAAGCAATCAAGCCATTTCGTGATACACGGCCGTAGGTTGGTTTAAAACCTAACGTACCCGTAAATGAAGCGGGTTGACGAATACTTCCGCCGGTATCACTTCCCAATGAAACGGTACATAGACCTGCAGCTACCGCAGCAGCCGATCCTCCTGAAGATCCACCGGGAACAAAGTTTTTATTGTGCGGATTACGCACTGCGCCGAAAGCTGAATACTCGTTCGCCGAACCCATGGCAAATTCATCGCAATTCAAACGTCCGATTATAATCGCATCTTCTGCCAAAAGACGTTCGACCACCGTTGCTGAAAACAAGGACTCGAACCCTTCCAACATTTTGGAAGAGGCTGAAACTCGGTGATCGCGATAAACGATATTATCCTTGATTCCGATCACCATTCCTGCTAGCACACCCGCAGTACCACTGTTTATCTTCTCCTGCACTTCTAAAGCGCGTTCGCGAGCTTCATCTCCATAAACTTCCAAAAACGCATTCAAATCACTGTGCTCTTCAATGCGTTTGAGGTACGTTTCAACAATATCGCTTACGGTATGATCGCCCGAAGAAAGCGCACTCCGAATTTCATCGTAACTCTTGAATTCTCCCAATGTGTTCGGTTCTTAGTTGTTGTCGATTTTCTTTTCGTCGTCTTTTTTCTTGTCGTCTTCCTTCGTAGCATCTTTGAATTCTTTGATACCACTTCCCAGTCCGCGCATCAGTTCAGGAATCTTACGACCACCGAACAACAAGAGTACAACCAAAACGATCAAAACGATCTGCCAGGGTCCTACCCAGCCAAAATGTACATAAACTGACTCCATGAATTTTCAATTTGTATGAATTGCAAAGTTAATAGATAATGCGTGAAATCAGCAGTTCACTCGAAATACCTATTTTCGCAGAAATATTGCGGCTTTTGAAGGTTTTATTTCTGACATCACGATATCCTTTTCCCCTCGAAAAGGGCGATAAACTAAGGGTTTTTCACCTGATGCGTGAGATGAGCAAACATCACGATGTTTACCTCGCCGCGATTCATGACCGCACACCTACCGAGTATGAGTTTCGTCAATTGGACCCCTATTGCGAAGAAATTCGCGTATTTCCTCTGCGCCCCTTCCATCGATTGATCGGTTTGATTCGAGCTTTTTTTACGGGTAAACCTTTTCAAGTGGGTTACTATACCCACCGCAAAATACACCGCAAAATCAATGCGTGGCTAGATGAAGGCCAATTCGATTTGGTTTTTACACACATGATTCGCGTAGCAGAATACGTTCGACATCGCTCTGACTTTCGGGTACTGGACTACATGGACGCCCTGAGCAAAGGCATGGAACGCCGTGAAGAATCAGAACGCTTTCTACTAAAGTGGCTGGTTCACAGCGAATTCAAGCGACTTAAACGCTATGAATCGGAGTTGATGGAAGATTTTGATCGGTATACCATGATTTCGGATCAGGACAAACATTGCATTGATCATCCCGATAAGGAAAACATCACCATACTGCCCAACGGAGTAGACATGGATTTCTGGACGGGTGAACCGAATGCCGATAAAAAGTACGACTTGTTGTACTGTGGAAATATGAAGTATCCACCCAATATCGAAAGCGCAAAATTTACAGCCGAAAAAGTACTTCCGTTGCTACATGAAGACGATCCGGATATCAACTTTGTTATCGCTGGAGCGGATCCCGCAAAAAGTGTACGACAATTGGAGTCGGACCGCGTTATAGTAACGGGTTGGATGGACGACATTCGCGAAGCATTCAACGCTTCTAAAATCATGGTTGCCCCGATGCTGATAAGTATTGGCTTGCAAAACAAAATCCTTCAAGGCATGGCTATGCGCATTCCCTGCGTCATTTCTTCATTGGCCAATAATGCGATTCAAGCCCCCGACGATTGCGTGCTCATCGCGGATCATCCTGAAGACTATGCAAAAGCCATTCGGTTTCTACTCGACAATCCCGAAAAAGCCCGTGAGATGACGGACAGAGCCCATGATTTCTGCAGTGAAAAATACGGTTGGCGATATGCTACTCGCGTAATTGAAAAAATGATTGAAGCGTAAACCCTTCAGGCATTATTCGCCCGACGCAAACGATCATTGATCGCTCTTCCCAGAAAAGTATCGGGCATGTATTCTGCTAAAATTACCGAAGCACTGGATTGATCAGCTGCACGCATAACATCAAAAATCCGCCGAGCCGCTTCTTCTAAATCTCCTTTTGCACTGAGCTCGTAAATCAACAGTTTTCCATTGTGGGCAACAATTTCTTTTTGCAGCTGAATAACGGCTACTTTTTGTCCCGAATATTCCGGTAATAAGCTTCGAATATCTCCAACGATTAACTTTTTACGCGGTGAATAATGCGAGCTGAGCATTCCCGGTGCATTCGGATTGCTAGAGCTGGTTCGAATTGCGGATACTTTTTCACCGAGAACATCTTCGATTTGCTCCAAGGCCAAACCCCCTAACCGCAGAATCATGGGTTGTTCGTTTTCAAATGCGATAATGGTGCTTTCGATACCGACATCACACGGTCCTCCATCCAACACATAGTCGACCTCATCACCCAACTGGTCCAGTACGTGATCGGCAGTAGTGGGCGAGATGTAACCAAACGGATTAGCGCTCGGAGCTGCCAGTGGAAAATCGATGGCGTCCAAAAGTTCTCGTGTCATGGGATGCCTGGGAATCCGCACACCCACTGTATCGTGACCGCTTGTAACCAAACTTGGAATCAAATCGTTTTTGGGCAGAATAAACGTGATAGGACCCGGAGTAAATGCTTCGGCGAGCAAATGAGCTTTTATTGGAATTTTTCCCACATAAGGCATCACCCGATCCCATTGACTGAAATGGATGATCAAGGGGTCAAAAGCAGGTCGTTTCTTGGCTTCGAATATTTTCAGTACACTTTTTTCATCGAGCGCATTCGCCGCTAAACCGTAGACGGTTTCCGTTGGAATGGCAACCAATCCGCCTTCTTTAAGCTGATTCGCTGCGTAGGTAATATCCGTTCCTTTTTTATTCATGAAAAACAAAAGTAGCCATTGTTGTAATAAAATGCCTTATTCTGCGTCTGAACCTAAATACTTTTGAAGGGTTTTAATGTAGATTTGCATTTAGAAACTAACGGACACATTATCAATCATTTCGCCAACACGGCGAAATAAAATTGAAGTTTTGAAACACTTTACACTCTGGATTTCAGGAATGTTCTTCCTGATCAATACGGCTTTTGGCCAAGAATATACCATCAGTGGTTACGTCAACGATGCCAAAACAGGTGAAGAACTTATTGGTGCGAATATTTATCTGGAAACAGGCGGTATTGGAACTTCCACGAACGCCTACGGTTTTTACTCCCTTTCTCTTCCAGCTGGAACTTATCAAGTCTTTGTCCAGTATATCGGATTCGACACGAAAGTAATTGACGTCGAGTTGAATAAAAACATCCGATTGAACGTAGAGTTGCTTCCAGCGAGCAATCAAATTCAAGAAGTAACCCTTACCGGTGAGGATAGCCGAGAACGTATTCAAAATACCGAAATGAGTACAACCAAACTATCCATCAAAGAGGTAAAAGATATTCCTCAATTGCTCGGTGAGGTGGATATCATACGTTCCATTCAAACCCTTCCAGGCGTTACTACGGTTGGCGAAGGTGCAACAGGTTTTAATGTTCGCGGTGGAAATGTCGATCAAAACCTCATCCTACTCGATGAAGCTCCCGTGTACAATTCATCCCACTTGTTTGGCTTGTTCTCGGTATTTAACGGTGATGCGGTAAAGGATGTAAAACTGTATAAAGGAGGAATTCCCGCCAATTACGGAGGTCGACTTTCGAGTGTTCTTGATGTACGACAGAAGGATGGAAACACAAAGCAATTTGCCGCCACAGGTGGAATAGGCGCGTTGAGCAGTCGAGTTACACTAGAAGGTCCCATCCAAAAAGACCGAAGTTCGTGGATGTTGGCTGGACGCAGAAGCTATGCAGATTTATTTTTGGTTTTCGGTCCAGAAGATTTACGTGGTAATCAAGCTTATTTTTACGATCTGAATGCCAAAGTGAATTTCATTTTGAACGATAAAAATCGCTTGTATGCCTCGGCCTACCTCGGTCGGGATGTATTTGGTTTCGATGATTTGTTCAACTTCAGTTGGGGAAACCGCACGTTTTCGCTTCGTTGGAACCACTTGTACAGCGACAAGTTGTTTAGCAATACCACTTTTGTGTATTCGGACTACGACTATTCCATTGGAATTAATTCGGGAAATCAGGTGTTTGATTGGGATTCCGGTATCGATAATTTCAACTTGAAATCGGATTATTCGTACTACATCAATAGCAACCATACCCTTGAATTCGGAGTAAATGTGTTGAGTTATGCCTTTGAACCCGGAATCATAGAACCCGGTGAAACCCTGTTTTTCGACCGATTGGATATTCAAGATCGATTTGCCTACGAACCGGGTGTTTACATTAGTCATGAATTCAAAGCGGGCAGTCGAATCACGGTAAAATACGGTTTGCGTTACAGTCATTTTCTGCGCACGGGTCCTGAAACCATTTACGATTACGATCCCAACCAGCCCATGGATCCATCGTCGATTACCGATTCTACATTTTACCGCGGTGGAGAAGTGTTTTGGGATAACGGGGGATTGGAACCCCGGTTGGCTGTTACTTACCTAATCGATGACGAAAAGTCTGTCAAATTCAGTTATAATCGAACGTTGCAGTTCATTCACCTGGTTTCAAATACTACCGCCGCTACTCCGATTGATATTTGGACCCCTTCCGGACCCCATATTTCACCCTCCAATGCCAATCAGGTTGCGCTGGGGTATTTTCAAAATCTCGAACAAGGAAAATACGAGTTGAGCGCCGAGGTTTATTATAAAAAAATGAATAATCTATTGGATTATAAAAACGGTGCAGAGCTTATTCTCAATGAGCAAATCGAAACGGAATTACTCAGCGGTGAGGGCTACTCCTACGGATTGGAATTGATGGTTCGTAAAAACTCGGGTGACTTTACCGGATGGATTAGCTATACATTGTCGCGCACTCGACAACGCACCTTGAGCGAGTTTGAAGAAGAAAATGTCAATAACGGCGATTGGTATGCTTCCAATTGGGATAAGCCCCATGATTTGAGTGTTGTGGGAAATTATAAAATCAACGAAAAATGGTCGGTTGGTGGTAATTTTTCTCTTCAAACCGGTCGTCCCATTACCTATCCGGATGGAAAAATTGTTCAAAATGGTATTACCATTCCCATTTACTCCACCCGAAATAGCAATCGACTACCCGCTTACCACCGATTGGATTTAAGCGCCACCTACAACCTGGAACAAAAAGAAGGCAGACGTTGGAAATCGAGTTTGACATTCGGAGTGTACAATGCCTACGCCCGTCGAAATGCCTTTTCTATTTTCTTCCGCGAAAGCGAGGATAACCCGGGAACTACAGAAGCCGTTCGTCTTTCGATCCTGGGTTCAGCCATTCCATTTATCACCTATAATTTCGAATTTTGATGAAAAGATTACTTCCCATATTTGCTATAACTTTCAGTCTTTTCAGTTGTGAAGATGTCATCGATTTAGAAATTGAAAATAGCGCTTCATACCTTGTTGTGGACGGGGAAATTTCAGATAGAACTGGAGAAAAAATGGTTCAACTTTACTACAGCAACGCTTATTTTGATAGCAATCAACCCGAATACATTTCGGGTGTTGATATCGTATTATTCGAAAACAATATTGCTGTCGATACCCTTGTGGAAAATACACCTGGTTTTTACCAAACTTCCTATGTCGGTATAGAGGGAAACGCCTATCACATTGCATTTTCAGTGGATGGCGAAGTGTACGAATCGGTTCCCGAAACCATCAACAGAGTAAGTGAAATTGATAGCATATACGCTCGATTCGAAGACGATAATCCATTTTTGGATCCGGGATACTACGTGTATTTCGATACCTTCGAACCCAGCGGAAGAGGAGATTATTATCGCTGGAGAACCTATTACAATAACGAGTATCTCGACGATCCATTCAACATTTTCGTTTCCGATGATCAATTGGTTGATGGAAATCCGATTGATGAATTTCAAGTCAATTTCGAACCCTATAACGCTGGCGATACCGTTCGAGTCGAACAGATGAGTATCACACAGTCGAACTATGAGTACTGGTCGTTAATCAGTACCCAAACCGCTCAAGTAGGTAGTCTTTTTGATGCTCCTCCGGCACCAGTAATTGGGAATATGGTTTGTACCAGTAACTCAGATCTTCTTGTACTCGGTTATTTCAGCGCATCGGCTATTCGCGAGGCGGAGATCATCATCATGCCTTAGTGCTTTAATCCAATCGCAATTCTTTTTTAATGCGCTTGATCGATTTGGGTGTATCTATTCGTATTCCGAAGTGTACGCTGATATCGAAGTAATTTGTTGTTAACAAGTTGCGTGGAAGGTTCATTCGCCAAAAATCAAAAGTGCCAATTATCCCCGTGTAAAAATTCTCGTGGTTGTACCCAAATGACAATCGCATGTCGGTAATCATTTGCAGTTTTAATTGGTTGGATGAATATTGATCCAACGTGTTTCGAAATTCGTGCAACTGCACTTCCGGACCAATGGAAAGGCCGCCATCCAAATAAAAATATTCCTTAAAAATGTAGCTGTAGGAATAACCTACACCAAAGCCAACGGAATACAAATTCAATCGGTTGATATTCGATTCATTGAAAAACGTCGAATCGATTTCGTCGTTTAGAAAAGTGCTATCGGTACGCAAGCCATAATAATACGCTTTACCTTGTAAACTAATGGATCCGCCGGGTTTGAGCTGTCGGTCGTTGAAATAATAAGAAGCTCGATAGCTGTATCGATCCGGATTGGTGAAATACAGAAAATTCACTTCGGAATGATACATCTGAATATTCTTCCGCGGAAAGACTTGAGTTCCGTTTACGGTATCTTGAATGGGTCGATTGGTTACGGCAAATCCATTGATATATCGAAAGAAGGTTTCGGTGAGTAATTTGCGTCCGTACAAGTTCAAATTCAGGAAAAACTGATCGCTCTGACCATACCGAGTCAAGTCCTCACGGCTCGTGGGCAAGCTGGTACTTATTCGCAAACCAATATTCCCCGGAATCAAACTCAATCCCACCACGCGACGGCTATTTGGACTCCATGATTCGGCCAAATCGCTTTGCAAAATACCATCGACTCGCGGCGTGTAATTGAGTGAATAGCTGCGTACGCTAAAAAAGGATCCCACCGTGAGTTTATCGCGGTAATTGATCACGTTGCCCAACGTATCGGTTTGACCAAAACTGCTTTCTGAAACGGCTATTATCAGAAAAAGCAATATCCATTTGTGGAAACCCATTTGCATAAGACAAAGCTAACAATACTACTCAACTACTGCGATAAAAAAATCCCCACTGAATAAGCGGGGATTATAATACTGAACGAAATGGCCTTTATTCGATGAATAATTTTCCATCTTTTTGATGGGCTCCAGTTACGCGATAGTAATACGTTCCAGATGCCAAATCAGAAACATCCACCCGAGTGGTCGCGTTCAAAATAGCGAAACGCATCACGCGTCTTCCGGTCATATCGTACAATTCAAAAATACCATCGGTAAGATCTGTTTTCACTGTAATTACCTCAGTAGCCGGATTCGGATAAACGGAAAATTCAATTTCCTCTTCTGCTATGCTAATTCCTGGACCATAAGTTGTAACACAAGCTGTATCGTTGCCGGGAACGGAATCGGTATTGGCTGTTCCGAAAGTCCAGATACATAAATCTAACGTATCCGCAACGGGCGTGAGCTGTGTTTGGAAATTGTAAACAATAGAATCACCTGGTGCGAGTGCAGCACCTTGATACGATTCGGTAACCAACTGACTTCCGTATTGGAACGATATATCAAAACCGTTGATGATGGTTTGTCCGTAATTCTTCACTTCTGCTTTTACCAGGGATGATCCGCTTGGCAGTGGATTATCCAGTGGTCCAAGTACCTCGCTCACTCCAATATCCGTGACGTACACCGGTTCATATTCCATTTTGATTAAGAAATCGGTATTGAAAAAATCGCGATATGAAGCCCAAACACCGCCGAGTACTTCATAGCACTGCAGTGAAAAAGGTGGAGTTGTATTATTTCCCAAACGGATATCTACACCACCCATCAACCACAACACATAAACACCTCCATCGGGTATTACAATGTTTTGAGAAGTGGGAACATCGGTATATTGTCCTGTGGTAATACTTGAAGAGGGAACAAATACGGAATCCAATAGAGTACCCGGTTCACCATTCGGTCCGTCATCGTCATAAATCATCGCACTAAATCCAACACCGCTGATATCCGAATCAATCCAATACGATGTTTGATTAATTTTTGCTGGATGGGTAGGAGGTTCATAATACACACCGATTCCGCCACCCCCGCCGTTCCAGGAGATTCCTCCTCCATTGGACACGGGTTCTGCAAAGGTCAATTCAATTGCTGCTGTATTGGTATCGATCACAACAATTTCTTGAATTTTAGTATTGTTTCCCGGTGTTAAATCCCCACTCAAACCAGATAGACTCGTGGTAAAGGAATAATAACCCGCTTGGGTGGGATTCCACTGCGTTCCAAAAACCATGGTTGTATCGTCACCTGGTGATAGCGGAGGAACCGATTCGTTATCGGAATAAGGCGTTCCTCCGAAACTATTCATGATGGAACCATTAACGGTAAATGAGCCCAGGCTTTGATTTCCCGTATTGGCAATATTGGTGCTCAAATCGTACGGCCCGGCATCCTTTTTTAGGAAATAACCCGCATTTTTCTCGTTGTTATTCCAAGACACCGATGCATCGATAACTTGAAAAGTAACTACGGGCGGATATTCATATCGAATCGTGTAATTGTTAGCGGGATATTGACCTGTACTGTGCTGTAGACCAATTGCACCACTGATGTTTTCAATTCCAATCTTGGTATCCGAAGCTGTAAACGATGTTCCACTCATCGATTGATAATTCAGGGTGATGCTGCTGTCAGCCGCATTCAATATAATCTGAAATGTATTGCTTCCCGTATAACCCGGTGAACTGGGCGTCCAGAATGGAACATCGATAAACGAAATGATGGTACTGTCGCCATTTCTTCCAATCCATACTTCTGCGGGATTATTCGGACCATCAAATTTTAAATCCGCCATAAAAGCAGCTATAAAATCATTCGGACCACCGGATGTTGGAATTGTCGGAAAAGGAGATGCAATATTTACGGGATTAAAAGAAATGTATCCATTGGAACCAATCCAAAATTGAGATACGGTATACCAGTAGTATTGAAAAGGTTGCCCTTGAATTCCTACCGGACCTACGAAGTTATCATCGGCCAAACCGAAGATTTGAATTCCATCGGTTGGATTGGCAATATCGGCCCAGGCATAGGTAGGACCTCCGGGTTCATTGCTATCGATCCAAGTATAGCCAAAAGCATCGGGACCTCCCGTTCCTGCACGAGCTATAAAACCAAAAATTAAAAGGCTAGCGAGTAGTAGTTTTTTCATAAAATGTAAATTTAGGGTTGTCCAATTTACATTTTTATGAACACTATTTGTAAAAAACCGACCGGAATGTGGGTAAAGTCAGGTAGATATCGATCAGTTTAATGCAATTTCTGTACACAGAAAATCAAGTAATAAACCTCGGATTAGGATTTGGGATTAATAAAAAAACTGATTTTAAATCACTCTTCACCGAGTAACTCATCCACTTCAACACCGTTCCATTTTATTTCTTTCCCGTTGTCGTATTCGATGTAGAGTTGGATTTCTCCAAACTCATCATAAAAAATCCAAGTTCCTTGCTCTTGGCCCATGATGTACTTTCCCTCTTTTCTTTTCTTACCTGAGGGATAATACCAAACGTGTTTACCGTCGGGTAAACCATCGACATAACTTCCTTCAAAAGCTTTTATACCGAGATCTTTGTAATACATGGTCCAAAGCCCCGTTCGCTCATCAAAAGCATAATTCCCTTCTTCACGGCTATCGCCATAATCGTACACCCATTTTCCCTCTTTCAAACCAGCGATGTATTCTCCTTGTACCATCACATGCCCGGTATCGTCATACTCGATGTATTCCCCCTCGAGATCACCGCGGAAATAAAACTCCTCAACACGGACCGTTCCGTCTGGAAAATACCACGTCCAAGCACCTTCGGGTTTTCCCTGTACGTATTTTCCGGTTTGTTCAATTTTTCCATTGGTATGATAATATTTCCATATGCCCACTTTTAAATCGTTTTTAAAGGCTCCCTCAGACCTTTTTGAACCATCGGGATAGAAGTACGTCCAATTCTCCTGTTTTCTTCCCTGCGGGTCCACAATACCTCCTTGGGCGTATAGAAAACCATTTTGATAGATGCGCGATGAGATGACGTTGCCGTTTTCATCGTATTCGCGATGCACTCCGTCGGGCGATCCATTTCGGTACCCGCCCAGTGTTTTGAGTTCTCCATTGTCATGCAATGTTCGACGAACGCGCAAGGGTTGGGTCTCCTGAGCGTTTTCAATCAGCACCCCGTTTACCCACTTTTCAGTTTTAATCAAATTTCCCTCATCGTCGTAGTATTTGAAATATCCATCGCGAAGACCGTTCTTAAAACTTCCCTCATACGATAAATAATCTTCCTCTTCATTCCACCACATCCAGTGGCCAATTTCTTCTCCCTTCTCATTGTATCGATTGATTTTTTGTTGTTTGACCAATACGCCTCTTTTGTACTCCAACAACGTTATTATTCTTCCATCCTCAGCGTATTCGAACCCTTGTCCCTGTTCAAAACCTTCTCGAAATGGAACTTCTTTTTTTACCGCACCGCTCAAATAATAATACGTGGATACGCCTTCTTTGGCATCATTTTCGAAGCGCTCAATCGACATCAAAACGCCGTTGACATAATTCTTGCGCTCCCCATTTTTCAATCCCTGTTTGTAATCTTGCTCCAAGGTGATGACTCCACCGTCGTTGTAAAACTTCCAGGTCCCCTGCAGTTCAAAATTCACTCGATTTCCCTCGCTTTTCACCGCCCCATTTTCGTGGTAAGTCGTCCAAAACCCATCCGGTTTCCCATCGACGAGATATCCCTCACTGCTTACATTTCCGCCGGGATAGGTAAATTGTTTGAAAACAGCATTAGCCGTATCAATCTGTCCGAACGATGCAAAACAGTTCAATACAGCAAACCATATTATTATATATCTATTCATTTTAAATCTTTAATCTATAGTAATGATAATAGTCGGTTGATAACGCTGAAAACTTTTTTCGAAAATACTTGATTTCGTCAGTTATCAAGAGTAATCAACATGAATTATCCATATTGTTAATAGCAAAGTACTGATTTTCTGTAAAAATGGTTTTTCTATCCACAGTTGTTAACACCATCAAAAACGGAAATTTCTCAAAACTCGTTTACCAAAACTCACTTTTCAACTGTGAATAACCCCGATGTATAACATGGAAAACTTGAAAAAAGTTAAACTTGGATTTCTCGAAGTAATATTTGCTTAACGAAAAATTTACACGGTGCAAGTTTTACTTTTCATTTTTCATGGGTTGTTATTCACAGTTATTAACAGGGTTTTTGTTGAATAACTCATCTTGATTTTCAATGAGTTGAGAATCATTGTTCATAACTCTCAATTCGATGTTTTAACATCTATTTAATCCATAATACTCACGATCTATTCGTAAATTAGCCGTCGAATTAATGATGGATTTCACGGAATAATTCACCCGTTCAATGCTGTTTAGAATATTCTGGTATCCATTGTAAAGCAAGAAGAAATGAAGATAGGTATTGCATCGGATCACGCTGGATATCAGCTCAAAGAAGAAATTAAAAATCATTTCGATTTCATCGATTTCGAAGATTTTGGAACCCATGGAGACGAAAGTGTCGATTATCCGGATTATGCCCATCCTCTGGCGCAAAGTGTTTTGAATGGAGATTGTGAATACGGTATTTCCATCTGCGGTAGTGGAAACGGAATCAACATGACCGTGAATAAGTATAATGGTATTCGTGCAGCTTTGTGTTGGAATGTTGAATTGGCCGAATTGGCTCGTCAACACAACAACGCAAACATTTTATCCCTTCCCGCTCGATTTGTCGATACCGATACGGCATTGGAAATGGTAAAGGCATTTTTACAGACTCCTTTCGAAGGCGGACGTCATGAACGCCGCGTTGAAAAAATTAATCCCGCTTAAAGGATTATTTGTTTCTTTTTGCTTCTTTCAATTTCGCTTTAAATTCCTTGAGCAGCAAATCTTGTTCGGTAATTTGATCGCGAATAAAAACGAGGTCGGTATTGATCTTTTCAATTTCCCGTTCCAGTGTTCTGTTTTCTGATTCGAGATCATTGATATCGCGATACAAGCCTTCATTATCCTTGAGCAACTTCTTCTTTTGTTTCTCGAGTTTCTTGATTTTTTTGTTCAAATCCTTGAGATACGACTCGCTGGGATTTTCGGTAATCTTGGTTTTTTTATACCCTTCTATTTGTTTGGTAAATAGACCAATCTCACTTTTATTTTCCTCAATTTTTATCTGAGCTTTTTCTATATCGCGTTGATTCTTGCTCTTTGTTTTATCGCGTCGGTCAAATTGCTTTACCTTCTTTTTTTCCTGTTGTTCGAGTTCACTCAGTAAATCCTTTTCTAAATCAACTCGATCCTTCAGCGCACTTTCATACACCTTGTTGCCAAACTCAACTAACACTTGCTTAAAACCTTGGCGATTCATATCCGGCAGGGTTTCGAGAAGGTTAACCGAATCGCGAACAAAACGCACGGCCACGGTAGTGAAGTCATCGCTTTGATAGATCATACAATCCATATCAAAGGTATCGTTCATTACTTCCTTTATGGTGACATTGGGAATGTAGAATTCATTTCCATTTCGCTGGATTTCAGAAATCGTTTTTTCTCGAAACGACTCAGCGAACTCTTCTTGTACATTTTTGAACTTTGCATACGGTATTTTCAAGACATATGCGGTATGTGTTCCATCACCAAATTCAATACTTTCTTCGCTGATGGTCACTTGTTGAGCCAATGAGAAAAAAGGAATAATAAAAATGAAAAGGGCAATTATTCTATTCATGTCGTTCTGTATAGTTATAACGAATGTAGCTATTTTGATAAATAAAAGGTCAACGATTATTCAACCATTTCAACGCCTCGCGAACGGATAAGTTGGAGAAGGTGTATTCATCGAGTATTCCTCTAACCCATTTTTCATCCGTTTTTGAGTATTCGCGAAGTGCCCATCCTATGGCTTTGCGAATGAAAAAATCCGGATGGTTGGCGTGTTGGGTAATGGCATTTTTTAAGTGATCTTCATCCGTTTTGTGTTTGTATTTCAATTGGTAAATAATGGCCGTTCGTTGCAGCCAAAGATGGGTATTCGTCAACCACTTGTCTTGAATATACGTTTTTTTTTCGGGAAATGACAACGCCCATTGGCCAACCAGTGAAGAGGCTATCAAATCCACTGTGTCCCACCAGGCGTCGTGTTTGATAATCCATTCGAAAAAATGCGCTGATTCAATGGGAATATATTTCTTCCGTTTTATCCAAATATCGATGCAAGCATACTGCACTTCACGCGGTTCTTTCCAGGCATATTTGGCCATTTCTAACCACAGTTCAAACTCTGGATATCCAAATTCAGCGATATGTTCGGCAACCACTTTTTTTCGTACGGGAGCTGCCACACCATAGAAGCTAAATTGATCCCTCATGTATTTTGACATGGATCCCGCTCGTTCGGGATCGCCCGCGAAATCTAATTTTTTACTAAGTTGTTCAACGTATTTTTGAATATCCATAGTCGATGAATTCGGCAACTGAAGTATATTTTATTCAAATTTAAAGTTTAAATCTGCATATATTCAGATTGTAAAAAGAAAAGAACCATGAAAAAATCCAACCTTTTTGCCCTTGGTGTTTTGCTGTCGTGTTTGGTATGGATAATGGGATTTACCCTTCCAACGGCACAATCTGAAAAATATGCTTTACTTATTACCGTGGCAGACTATCCGAAGTCTTCGGGTTGGGAAACCCTCAGTTCGGATCGAGATGGTGAATTACTCATGGAGTCCATGCTACGAGCTGGATTTAAAAAGGTGAATATCATTCACCTTTCCAACGAGCAAGCCACCAAGGAAAACATCGTTGGGGCAATACGCGATATTCAGCAAAGAGCGGGAAACGGGGATGTAGTTTGGATTCATTTCAGTGGGCATGGTCAACAAATTACGGATGACAATGGTGATGAAATCGATGGTTACGACGAAGCGCTTATTCCCATCGATGCTCAAAAGAATTTTCAACCCGGAATATATGCCGGTGAGAATCATTTGCGTGATGATCTTTTTGGGCAGCAATTGTTACCGCTTCGAAATCGATTGGGTAAAAAAGGTAGTGTACTGATCACAATCGACGCCTGCCATTCGGGTACGGCAACGCGTTCTTCGGGCACGGCAACGTATCGAGGTACAGGTGAAGCATTCGATACGGGCGAGAATACCCAACCGCTTGGTACAGGTGATAAAGGAGGAGGCATGCACATGAATTTATCTACCGATAATTCTGCACCCATGATTGTGATTAGCGGTGCACGCCACGATCAACTGAACAGCGAAATTATTGATCCTTCGGGGCAAGCCGTGGGTTCGTTGAGTTATGCGATTGCGGCGAATTTGAATCGGGTAAAAAGCAACTTTTCGTATGCGACTCTTTTTGAGTTAATCAAAATTGACATGGCAACGCTCGCTCCCAATCAAGATCCACAAATCGAAGGCGATATTCATACCGAATTGTTCAGCGGGAGCGTCGTAGAGCAGATGCCCTATTATACTGTGAGCGAAGTGGTGGACAATTTTCCGATAGTCAATATGGGAAAAATGAGTGGAGTTCACGTGGGAACGCAAGTTCACTTTTACCCCATCGGTACGCAAAATCCAGAAGATGCCAAAGCGATAGCAGAAGGAGAGGTGATTTCAAGCGACGAATTGTTTTCGACCATTCAACTTAACGGAAATGTAGAAATGGAAGAAATCAGAAAATCATGGGTTTTTGTAACGGCACAAAACTTTGGAGATATTGGTGTGAATGTGGGCGTATTTGCTGAGGATAGAGGTTTTGAAAAGCAGTTTGAAAAGTCATTAAAGGAACGTCCATTGCTGCGCTTAGTCAACGAACAACCCGAGGTGATTCTACAACAAAAAGGGGATTTTGTGGATGTGGTTACGCATTCCGATGCCATGATTTTAGACGGAGTGAAACTGGAGGGAGACTCAGCACTGGAAAAAATAAGTGGCCGTTTGGAAAAATACTCCCGAGCCAAATACCTGCGGCAACTCAACTACCAGAATGATGTATTGGATTTGGAATTGGAGATCGTTCCGGTCACGTATAAAAAAGTAAACGGCAAATACGTTGTCGACGAGGAACTCGACTTGGCGGAGTATACTACCGATGGAGGACAAGTGGAGTTTCCTGTCGGAACAACTTTTATTTTGCGCATCACGAATTACGGCCGAAAGCGCGCATATTTTAATGTTCTCCACATCGGACCCGAGGACGATATCGATGTATATCTTCCATTGGGAAACCAAAATGCGATGGAGTTGGTGCTGAATCCGAGACAAACGTATACGTTTGAGCGCATCGTACAAATTACAGATCCCATTGGATTTGATATCTTTAAGGTCGTAGCAACGGACGTTCCTATTGATTTACGTCCTATTGTACAATCCGGCGGAACGGGAAACAAGCGCTCAGGAAATCCATTCGAGGCATTGTTTTCTGATGTGCTTGGTTCGCAAACGGCTACACAACGAAGTGTCAAACCATCGACTTTTCACACGCATTCGATTGCGGTTAAAGTCGTCAACCCGTGATGTATGAAGCGGTTTTTTGCGATTCTGTTTCGGCGCGATAATTTTTTATCGACCGTTTTCGTGTTTGGTGTCATGTACATCCTTGGCTTTATTGCTGTAAACATTGAGGTGTTTGATCCATTTACCGGGGCATTCGAGGATTTTGAACTCACCGATTTATACTACAATTCATTTCGAGAGGAAGAGTCGTTTTCCAATGGCGAAGTCATACTGTTCAATATTGGAAATCAGGACCGTGAGATGCTCGCCCTTCAGATCGATGAAATACTCAAATACAATCCAGCCGTGGTCGGAGTGAACACCCTATTTCACGGAAGAAAGACACCTGCACAGGATAGCTTGTTGAAATCGGTAATTGCCAGCAGCGATAAAATCGTAACCGCAACATTCATTACATCGATGGAAGATGAGTTCAAAATGGATCAAAGCGATCCGTTTTTTGAAGTTCGTCACGAAGGTTTTTCCAATTTGGTAGGAGAGGAGAATGCTACGGTTCGGCTGTTCAACCCCGAAATAAAAACTCAAGAAAAAACCTATCATTCCTTTGCACTGGAAATTTTCAAGAAGTACAAACCCCAAGCAGCAGCAGAGTTTTTAGCCAGAGATAATGAGGATGAGGTTATCCATTATCAAGGCCATTTGGAATCTTTCATCGCCTTTGATGATTACGAAATATTTGATCCAACCCAAGATTGGAGTATTCTAGAAGGTAAAATTGTACTGCTGGGCTATTTGGGAACTCCGATGGGATCGAGGTATGAAATAGAGGATAAGCATTTTACTCCGCTCAATGAAGAGCTCGCCGGAAGATCGCTTCCGGATATGTACGGAACGGTGATACAAGCCAATATCCTGGCGATGATGATCGAAGGAGATTTCGTTAACTATTTATCGAACCGAACGGTTTTTATCATCGCTTTTATCTTGACTTATTTGCACTTGGCACTTTTCATTAGCTTGAGCATGAAAATTGAAGTCTGGTTTGAGCCCTTGACGAAAGTCATTCAGTTATTCAGCACCATTTTGATTTTTTTCCTCATTCTGCTTTTGTTCTCCAATTATCGATTAAAAATTGACTCGGGACTCATTCTGGCCGGTGTTTTGTTGTGTGGTGATTTATTGGATTTTTACGAGTCTACCGTCAATTTCCTGCACAAGAAGTTTGGGTTCAAGAGTATTTTAATTGAGAACGAGTTGTAAAAAGATTTGGGTGGACTAGTAGACTGGTAGACTGGTAGACTGGTAGATTGGTGGACTGGTGGACTGGTAGCACGGATGTAATGGTGCACTTTGATCTGATAAATTCTAATAACCTCTGTACAGACGCAAAATCTTGCGTCTCGAACAAAGCCTAAAAATGATTGACAGGTTTTTTTTAAATCGATCTCCTCTTTTATTTTTCACGGAAACGCATTTCAACAACCTTTACGGATTACGGATTACGGATTACGGGTGCCGGGTCACAGTCTGTATGCTCATTACTCTTGCTCTTGCGGTTTTAGATAGTTTATGTGATTCCGGTATTGGGTTATCGTATGAATTGAAAAACTACGTAGTTTGGTGTATTTTTGATTGTAAAACATTGAAATATTAGCGGTTATCATCTATTTTTCAAGAAATTAATTGAACAATGAAACATATACTTATCGCAGCGATTGTGCTGCTGGGTTTATCGGCTTCGGCCCAAGAAGCGATTAAGGTGTTCTACACGCGCGGTGATGCCAAGATTATTGAGAACAAGACCGAAACACCTTGTGTACGCGGGATGAACCTCAACTCGGGTGTGCTCGTTGTTGAGGAAGGAGGAATTGTTATTCTCGTGAGTGCTGCGGGGCAGAATTTGAAGATTGCCGATCCGGGTGAATACGCGTATAAATCACTCGTTAAACTCTATAAATCTGCTGAGGGAAACCTGACCCAAGAATACTTCAAATACGTGTGGAGTCAGATGAGCGAAGGGGATGATGATAAAAAAGTAGCAGAGGTTCGTACCGCGGTATATCGCGGTGATATCGCGATGTTTTTACCACCGGATAGCACCGTTATTTATAGCCAGCAAATTCCTTTTACCTGGAAAGGCGGAAATGAAAAGCAATATTTTTACCTCTGGTCCGACGATCAAAAACTCCTTGCTTTTCAAATGGCCGATTCGATGTTAACCATGGATATGGACGCCTTTGTTTTTGAACCAGGAGCGCATTATCAATGGGAAGTGGCAACGACTAATCCGCCACCAGCAAACCTTCCCAAAAACACATTTCGTGTACTTTCAGGAAAAGAAGCCAAGCAAGTGGACATGGAACTCAAGCAGTTCGAAAGTCAAATTTCGGACTATCCAGATGAGGTGCAATATGCGATGAAAGCTGCTTTTTATGCAGAGCGCAAAATGTACATGATGGCCATTCAAAACTTTGAAATCGGCCTGTACATTGCCGAAGACAAAGCTTTTATCGAAGATCTCTATGCCGAGTTTTTGAGTCGGGTGATGAAAATGGATTAAAGTTTAAGCCTTCTAAAAATGCTATTTTTAAACTTTGCGTAATTGGGTCGATTTTCCTCGTAAAACGGCCACGGACTATTGGCGATATAAAGAAGACTTCCATTGACGATCACACCGTTGGTGGGTTCTCCTCCATAATCCAGGGCATTCTCCAGTATGTTTAGCGATACAGACTGGGGATTCGAAACGTCGAGTTGGATGATTCGATGCGGAACGGTTCCATTTTGAATGCCAATGAGCGTTTGATTGAAATAGTACAGTCCATCCATTCCTTTTAATGATATGTCATCAGCGCGATGGACGGATTGAACGAACTGTCCTGTATACAAGTCGTACACATAAACACCCGTGCTGTAATCGGCGATGTAAAGCATTCCAGTTGATTCATCAAAAGCTAAACCTTGCAGGGATCGCGCTTTTGGAATTCGGATAAACTCCTCTAACGTATTGTCACTATTCCATTTCAAAACCACCGGTTCATAGCTATCTGTTATGAAAGCAGTTCCGTCAGAAGCCACTTTTATTTCACCCAAAAGTCTCGGGTTGGTGGCATCGAACACATCATTGCGTTCGATGAGTATTCCAGAATCCAAATGGTATTTCAACAGGGTATTTCGAAAAGCATTACGGGTATCGTAATTTTCCATTTCTGGAATATGGGCAGAAGTGATGTACAATATTCTGTTTTCGCTATCAATAGCCAAGCCCAAAACAGCACCAATTCCTTGGTCGGCCGATGGAATATAAGGTTTTAGTACTCCACGTTGGTACGAATACACCGCGCGATGCCGAACCGATGAAATGAAATAAGTTTCTGTTTTTGAATCGAAAACAATGGACTCGGGATGAATAGTGGAATCGGATAGTTCGAATGCGAGTTCCGATGCAATTTTTTGGATCGACTGTTTTTTGGCTCGCTCCTTTACTTTGGTGTAACAGGGTAAATTTTCAACCGAACGAAGTATAGTGTCCGGGAGTGTTGATAGATCGGCGTTGTACTGTATTCGTCGGTTCAGCTGGGCACAAGCAATGCTATCCCTATTGGTTAAAAGTGCGGCTTCGAGTATGGATAAATTGAAGTATGGATGTTCGATAATAACCGAATCCAGTTGAATAGCAAGATCTAAATACTCGGCGTAAGCCCCTTCAGAACGATAGGATTTCATTTTTTCGACGCGTTCAGGTATCGACTGCGCATTTCCTAGATTAGTCACGCCGACTACGAGGAATAACGTAATTAAACCCAAGTGAAAACACATTTTTATCAAATGATGCATAGAATTTCTAACTTTATGGAAACCAACCCAAAAGACAAATGATGTCGGTTACGCGAAAATCTTCAAAAAACGAAAGTACTATTTTTCGTCTGCTCACGCTCACGATGAAAACGAGGAAACTCGCTATTTTATTCGGTTTGTTTCTGGTTTTTATAGGAACGAGCAATACGCATGCCCAAATTGGTGCGTTGTTTCACGCGGCAGTAGATGAGGCTGAAGAGCAGGTGAGCAATAACATCGATAAAGAAGAAACCATTGACTATCTCCGAACGGCTTGGTCGATTTATAACAGCGGTTTGTATCCTGAACAAATTGATATTTCGGATTTAGGACGTTTGAACCGATTAACGGGAAACATCTATCACTACTATGATGAACCACTGGAGGCAATATCTTTTTACGAGGCGGCGATTCTGAACTATCGCAGTATCGGAGCGACGTCAGACGCTGGAGCTGTTTGGCCCTTTATGGCGTTATCGTACACGTATTTGAATGTAACCAACTCCAACCCACAACTTCCCGAATTTGAAAATCGCTCCACCGAAGAGGTTGTGTATTTGGTCACAGAGGACATCGTTGTATTATCCGAGAATAAACGCAGAGTGACGATTCATGCGGGTTTGGTGGATGGTTTGTATCCCGAAAGTAGAGGCCAAGTGTACGCAACCTACCGCGACGAATACGACGATCGCGCCTTGGATGTTTTGGGAACAATCGATGCCATGGAAGTGGATTCCTTTTGGACGACAGTGGATATCACCTTGACCAACCCCGGAGGAAGAGGTGAAATACTTCCCAATGATGTGCTGGCCATACCCGTTCGCTTTCCGGTAGTAGAATTCGAATCCATTTTCACAAAAAACGCCAAACTGGGTATCTTTTTTAAAGACCTGGATGATTTCATTATTTATGACCTCCGCATGCTGATGAGGTTCGACTCTGAAGAACTCGAGGAGGAGTTGTTGCAATTGATTTTGGACGAGGTTTATCGCACGGCTCGAATAGCCAAAAGCAGCGGTTGGATTGAGTCCAACCCCCAGTTATTGGACGAGATCGAAGAGGGTCGATTTAAGGGCAGGAATACCTACGAGGTGTTACAAACCGCTACGCTTGAAGATGTGTATTCGTTTTTGAGTTATGTCGAGGAATTTCCGGCCAACTACATTGGAACTCCGCAAAACAGCAGCGAATTATTTGCCACTTGGGTACTCAATGGTGGGCCCATGGGCGCCGAAGAGTTCATACGCTTGTTTGCGGCTACCCAAAGCAAAGCGGATATGCGTGCGCTGATCGATCAATACGAAGCATCGATTTTGAAAAACGAATGGATGAACGAAGTTGAAGTGAAAGCCGAAAACCTATCTAAAGATGGGTTTGCGGATTCAGCGTTATATATCAACAACCGGATTCAGTGGGCGGCAGACATTTTTGATAGCGACTTGCGTCGCGGGTGGGCTTTTTTCAATCGGGGAAAAATTCTATCCGATATCGATTGGGTGGACTCTACGATTTATTATTACCAACGCGGTTATGAGGCCTTTCGTCGGGCAGGTTTTCCACGAGGGATGGCATTTTGTTACAACAATATCGGTTACGAATACAAAGCCCTGGACCAATTACTCAAAGCGAAAAAATATTACCTCGAGTCGTTGGAGTTAAAAATGGAGCTGTGGAAATCGGATAGCAGCACGACCAATATGCAAAGTGTTGCAAAGGCATCTTCAGGTTTGGGCGGAATATATTACGGATTGACGAATTATGATTCAGCCGCGTATTATTACAATCAATCCATTGAGTTTTTTCTTGCTACCGGAACGTTAACGTATCAAAAACTGGCTGCTTCAAGCTACGATGACTTGGCCGAAGTATATACCGATATGGGTAAATACCCAAAGGCAATCGAGTTGTATGAACAGCAAATAGAAGAATACCGAAACCTGGGCGATCAAGATAAAATCATGGATGTAAAAGATGATTTGGCTTGGACCTATTTTCAAAAAGGGGATTACCGCACCGCGTATAATATTTATTACGAAACCTACCAGTACAACCTCGAGTTGGAGCAATGGGATGCGGCGGGATTCTCGCTTTCGAACTGTGCTCAAGCGGTTTGGAACCTGGGTCAATTGGACTCGGCTGTTACGTTCCATACCGAAGCGATCCGTTTGCGCAGTATCGATTATTTTCCAAGCGGAGTGGCTTTTTCTACACGAAAGCTAGGAACACTTTATTCCGAACTCGGTGATTTCAACCGCGCCATTGACTATTTAACTCAGGCAGACTCAATCTATACCAGCATTGCCGATAGTGTAAACATGGCTGTTGTGCGGTACGATATCGGAGATTTGTATTACAACATGACCGACTATCCAAAGGCAGAGGAAAGCTATGTAAGAGCGCTCAACGTTTTTGAACCGCGCGGTATGCAGAGTTATATCGGGGACTGTTATTCGAGTTTGGGATCAGTGGCGTTGATGGAGAAGGACTATCCGAGAGCCATGGAGTATCATGAGAAAGCGCTGAAAATTCGCAAGAACATTGGTGAAAAGGCAGGGGAGATGTACTCTTTGGTGGATAAAGCCCTGGTTTTAATTTACGGAAGTTTCGAATACGAGGCGGCCGAAAAATTACTCAATGAAGCCCTCGTATTGGCCGAGGAAACCAACAGTGGAACGTATCGCGGATTTTGTTTGGAAAATATTGGATACCTCTACAGTAACTCGGGCGATCCAGCAAAGGCGGCCGAGTATTTTCAAGAAGCTTTGGAAATCTATGAAAGTACAGGCGATGTGAGTTATCAAAGTACAATGCTATACCAACTCGGTTACGTAGAGGTCATGGCGGGAAACTTTGATAATGCATTGAATTACTACAACCAAGGTGTTTCTAGAGCAGAAAAAGCAGGGTTGTTCCAAAAGGTTGCGGATGGTTATACTTTTTTGGTGGAATACTATTACATCGTGAGCAACTTTGAAGCGGCTTTTGAAATGGCCAATAAAGCCATCGATATCTACACTGAAAACCAGAACGACTACGGCTTGGCCAATGCGTATCTCATTCTTGGGAATACTTACAACTACGTTGGAAACATAGCACAAACCATTGCTTTTTATCAAAAAGCCGATTCGATTTATCAGGTGGTGGGTGATTTTATTGGAGAAGCCACGGTGAACAATAACATTGGAACCATTTATTTCTTCCAAGGCGATTACGACAATGCGCTGCGCTCGTTTTACCGATCGGAAAACATTATGGATAGCGTGAGCTATTTCGGTGATTTACGCATGTCGACCAAGTGGAATATTGGTGAAGTATACTACGAAAAGGGCATTCTACCCGAGAGCCGAAAATGGTTGGAAGAAGGGTATGCGATTGCGGTGGAAACTGGAAATCGAAGAAAGAAAAACGGGATTGCCATTACTCTTTCTAAACTTGAAATTAAAGCGGGGAGTTATGCCCGGGCAATCGAGCTGTTGACTGAAGCGCATCGCGAATTTGAGGCCATCGGTGAAACCATGGGAATAACCGAAACGGCGACCCAATTGGGCAAGGCCTATCTGGGTATGGAGAACTATACGGAAGCTGCGCGATATCTGGATAAAGCCATTTCGATGTACGAAGAAATCGACATCAACAAATACCTCTGGGAGCCGCTCTATTTACGCAGCCAGATCTACTCTTCACGGGACGATATCCAGGCTTCGATCGAATACCTCAAACGTGCCGTCGATGTGATTGAAGATTTGAAAGGAAGGTTGGTTGGAGACCCAAAAAATCAAAAACTATTTGCCAAGGCACAAGACAAAATAGTGATTTACGAAACCTTGGTGGCTCAGCTCATTGCAGTGGATAGTGTCAATACGGCATTTTTCTACCAAGAAAAGATGAATATTGAGGGCCTTCGCGAGCAAACAAGAGGGAATGAGCGCGGTGCCGCCCTTTTGGGTGAAGATCAGGCCAATGAACAAATGGCAAACCTCGAGCTCAAGGTCGATGGAATTTATAATCAGCTTCTCAAGGAAAAAAGCAAACCAGCGAGTGAAAGAAGTGAGGCAAAGATTAAGAAGCTCGAGGAAATGATGACGGTGGCTGAGATGAACTACCAAAACTTTGTGGATAGCATTATGCGCGATAACCAGGACGCTATCGTCAACTTTAGTTCGAGCATTAACCCGCGCGATCTGGATTACGCCCGAGAAGCGCTGCCCGATGAGGCTGCCGTGGTCGAGTACTTGGCCACCGAAAACCAGCTCATCATTTTCGTTGCTACCTATGAAAAGTTGACGGCGAAAGTTATCGATGTTACCCAGGAGAACTTGTATGCTGTGGTGAATGGGTTTTATCAAATGATTACCAATACGGCAGAGCTTTCGGAGGTTAAAAAGCAGAGCGAGCAGTTGTACGATTTGATGATTGCTCCGATTCTTTCTGAAATTGAAGGGAAAACAAAGATTGCATTGGTTCCTACAGGACAGTTGTACAAACTACCGATTCAAGCATTGGGTCACACTTTACCCGATGGTCGTTTTGAATATATTATTGAACAACGAGAGTTGTTTTACATCAACCATACGCGATTTATCAATATGAATCGACCATGGCGAATGGACGATGTGCGCATTTTGGCTTTTGGAAACTCGGACAAAACGCTTCCGTTTGCCGAGAAGGAAGTGGAAATGATTGCGGGAATGTTTGATAGTACAACGGTCTATATCCAAGATGCTGCGACAGAAGACTTGGCCAAGAATGGAATGACACAATACCCTGTAGTTCACTTTGCAACACATGGAAATCTAGATCCGGTGATGTTCAAGAACACCTATTTGACGATGGCTCCAAACCCTGAAGTAGGGGAAGATGGAAGACTTACCGTTGAAGAAATACGCATGATACGCAGTTTGAGAAACTGCCAGTTGATCGTGCTTTCTGCCTGTAACACCGCGGTAAACGACGAACAAGTCGAGGGATGGGTTAACAATCCGGCAAAGGAATTCATCACCAAAGGTGCAAAGTCCGTTGTGGCCACCCTATGGATGGTTGACGACGCGGCCACTGGATTGTTGATGGAGGACTTTTATGCCTTGTTAAAAGAGAAAAATCAAAAATCAACGGCGCTGCAACAGGCACAGATTAATGTACTGCGGAATCCGAAATTTGAACACCCGTATTATTGGAGTGCTTTTGAACTGATTGGTGAATACAAATAATTCGTTGCGTTTAATGGCACAAGGCATTCGCGGCCCAGCACGCCAAAAGAATATCGGGTTTGGCTTTGGCTTTGAAGCCCAATGACTCTACAAATCCTTTCGCCACTTTCAAAACCTTGTTAGAGGGGAATTCGGGACTTTCGTTGTAATCCAAATCGACCTGTTCCACTGGTACGTGCAACTCATCGCGAAGATAATTAGCAATGGCTATACTTCGCTCCGTTTCACTCCAAAGACGAGTCCACATATCGCGTATGCGTTTTACCTTTTGTTTGGTGTAAATAACATGGGCGCCTCTACCGGGAAAGCGGAATACTATGGTAGAAACGTAGACGGTTTTTCCGGCGTAATTCTGGCTATCTGTTCCAACGTGCAGGGTAGTTCCCGGTTGTTCGTTTAAAACCTTGGCTACATAAGTGGGAAGCTCAACCTCGATCGAGGTTCCCATGATCCGATACGTCTCGTCTTTCATGTTGGTGATTATTTATCCCTAAGATACAAAGTCATAGTCATTTATACGTCAAACGATTGTTACGAATTATAGTTCGTGAATTCGGGAACCGAGACTCGAGGTTCGGGAATCGGATTCAGGGTTGGTTATTCCTACAGAACCTAATTCCGTCACAGGATATCTTTTGGCGCCACGTGCACATGTTGGCAACCCGATTTCATACGATGAAAGTAATTTACACTGTTAACTATTTGGAATTGGCTGAATCTTTTGGTATACTATGAATTGTTAATCATAAAACACAAAAAGACACAGATGAGAACCAAAAAACTCAAGAACGGAATTTTATTGTTTACCATAGCGAGCGGAAGTTTATTTGCTTATGCTTGTACGAATAGCGAAAGCAACTCCAACGATTCCGATGCCATGCAGGAAGTAGAGAAGCAGGCGGAGGATGTCGAGCAGGAGGTAAAGAAGCAAACTAAAAAGGTGATGGATGAAGTGGATGAATTGACCGAATCCGTTAAGAGCTTGGCCGACGCAAAAGAGGATGAGTTTAAATCGAAAGCAAACGATATCATCGATGAAATGCGAGAAGAGATTGATGCGTATGAGCGCAAAGCGAAAGAACGCGGAGAGGAAATCTCAGAAGCTACGCAAAAGCAGATTGATGAAATGAATCAGCGAATGGATGAACTCGAAAAAGAAGTTGAGCAAGCCAATAGCGAAGCCAAAGAAGAGTGGAAAACTGCTCGTGAGAATATCGAGAAAGAAGCTATGGAAATCGAACGCGACTTGCGCAGCTGGTTTTATTCAGAAGATTCGTAATCAGTTAGAATAAAACAGAATAAAACAAAAAACCCCGGCCATTGACCGGGGTTTTGTAATTAGGTGAAATCAATTAACCTAAACCTAATTATGAGAAAGAGAATATAAAGAACGTCAGGTAAAGAAGACCAATTACCGTACCAAATACAGCAACTGGTACTGATCTATTTTTAAAAACGATTATTCTTCTTCGTTATTGCTATCATCTTTTTTCAAAAGCGCATTCCAACCTTGAGCTTCAAGAGGAATGACTTTTTCATCCTTTGTAATCAAGTGATAGTCATTCTTACTATTAGTAACGTGACCAATAAAAGAAAAGTTGGGGTCGCCTTTAATTTTCTCATAATCCTCTAAGGCAATGGTAAATACAAGCTCATAATCCTCTCCACCGTTCAATACCGGAGTGGTCGGGTGCAGTTGAAATGTGTCACACAGCGTCAACACACCATCCGAAATGGGAAGCTTATCTTCGTAAATCTGAACACCTTTATCGCTTTGGCGAGCAATGTGAATCAATTCTGAAGAGAGTCCATCCGAAATATCCATCATGCTGGTGGGGACGACCTCGTATTTTTTGAGCAGTTCAATAACATCTTTTCGCGCCTCGGGTTTGAGTTGGCGTTCCAAAACATATTCGTGACCTTGTAGATCGGGTTGCATATTGGGATTTACCTTGAACACTTCTTTTTCGCGCTCGAGAAGTTGAAGTCCCATGTAGGCACCACCCAGGTCACCACTGACAACGATAACGTCGTTTTCTTTTGCTCCACTGCGTTGCACGATGTCATCGGTTTTTGCTTTTCCGATGGCCGTAACGTTAATGACGAGGCCCATTTGCGAGCTGGTTGTGTCTCCTCCGACAACGTCGACGTTGTACTTTTCACATGCCAAATGAATTCCTCGGTAGATTTCTTCGACCGCCTCGAGTGGGAAGCGATTACTGACTGCTAGCGAAACTAAAATGGATGTCGGCTCGGCATTCATCGCATAGATATCCGATAAGTTAACTACTACCGATTTGTAGCCCAAATGCTTCAGTGGCGTATAACTCAAGTCGAAATGAACGTTCTCTACCAAAATATCGGTAGAAACAACCGTTTGAACGTCCTCATCAAACTTTAGAATAGCTGCATCATCACCCGGGCCGAGTACATTTTCATCCCGCTTCATCGGAAACTGCCCGACCAAGTGATCAATTAATCCGAATTCTCCCAGTTCGCCTAAACTGGTAAACTTTTGATTATCATCTTTTTTCTCCATGCCGCAAAGGTATGGATAACACAGATTTTATGAACATGTTGTAAACATATTTCATACCTTTGCGGTTAATTAGACCAAATCTAAACAACGACATGTATCGCGCTGTGGGTTTGGGTTTTACAGAGATAAAATCACTTGGGCAATTTTGATTTTTTCTTTTGTCGAACGCAAAATATTTTAAACCAAAAAACGAAGGCTATGATTCAAGTTTCAGAATCGGCTAAAACGAAGCTTCTCGATTTGATGCGGGAAGAAGGAAAAGCCGTGGAAGAAAGTTTTCTCCGCGTAGGCGTTACCAGTGGTGGATGTTCCGGTTTGTCATACAATCTCAAAATCGATACGAACCAATCCGAAGAAGACAAGCTTTTTGAGGATAAGGGGATTCGAATTTTGATTGATAAAAAGAGCATGCTCTACCTCTTGGGAACGACTCTTGAATATTCTGGAGGATTAAACGGGAAGGGTTTTTTCTTCAATAACCCGAATGCATCACGTACCTGCGGATGTGGTGAGAGTTTCGCCGTTTAACGAAATTTTATAGACGATAAAAACGACACAGAATGAGTGACGAAATATTAGATAAAGTAACTCAATCGGAATATAAGTATGGATTTTATACCGACGTAGAGTCGGATACGATTCCGAAAGGGTTGAACGAAGAGGTCATCAAAATGATTTCTTCCAAGAAAAACGAACCGGAATGGATGCTGGAATGGCGATTGAAAGCATTTCGCCAGTGGTCCAAAATGAAAGAGCCAGAGTGGGCGAAGGTGAATTATAAAAAACCAGACTTTCAGGACATCAGTTACTATTCGGCGCCAAAAAAGAAGAAAAGCTTGGACAGCTTGGATGAGGTAGATCCTGAGTTGCTCAAGACTTTTGAAAAGCTCGGAATTAGCATCGAGGAGCAAAAACGCCTCACCGGAGTGGCGATGGATGTTGTTGTCGATAGCGTTTCGGTAGCCACTTCTTTCAAAGAAAAACTAGCCGAACTGGGCATTATATTTTGTTCGATCAGCGAAGCGATTCAAGAACACCCGGAGTTGGTAAAAAAATATATTGGAACAGTTGTTCCTCCGACGGATAACTTTTATGCGGCGCTGAATTCGGCCGTGTTTACCGATGGTTCGTTTTGTTACATTCCCAAAGGAGTGCGTTGCCCGATGGAACTCTCGACCTATTTCCGAATCAACCAAGCGGGAACGGGTCAATTCGAGCGTACACTCGTTGTGGCGGATGAAGCGAGTTACGTGAGCTACTTAGAGGGATGTACGGCTCCCATGCGCGACGAGAATCAATTGCACGCCGCCGTGGTTGAACTCATTGCTCTGGATGATGCCGAAATCAAATACTCTACGGTTCAGAACTGGTACCCAGGAGATAAAGATGGAAAAGGTGGGGTGTACAATTTCGTGACCAAACGCGGCTTATGCCACACCAATTCGAAGATTTCATGGACTCAGGTCGAAACGGGTTCGGCCATTACATGGAAGTATCCGTCTTGTATTTTAAAAGGAGATAATTCCATTGGAGAATTTTACTCGGTGGCCGTAACCAACAACCATCAACAGGCCGATACCGGAACTAAGATGATTCATATTGGTAAAAACACCAAGAGTACAATCATTGCAAAGGGAATCAGCGCAGGTTTAAGCGACCAGTCGTACCGAGGCTTGGTGCGGATTATGAAAAATGCCGACAATGCCCGCAACTTCTCGCAATGCGATAGCTTGTTGATGAGCGATACTTGCGGGGCGCATACGTTCCCGTACATCGAAACGAAAAATCGTTCGGCGCAAATCGAACACGAAGCGACGACATCCAAAATTGGGGAAGATCAAATCTTCTATTGTAATCAGCGCGGAATCGGAACCGAAGAAGCCATTGCATTGATTGTGAACGGTTACGTGAAAGATGTATTGGATCAATTGCCCATGGAATTCGCAGTAGAAGCAAAAAAACTTTTAGAAATCAGCCTTGAAGGATCTGTAGGCTAAACAAAATAAGATCATGCTTAAAATCAATAATCTAAAGGCCTCAGTAGAGGGAAAGGAAATATTAAAAGGAATTAACCTCGAAGTTAACCCAGGTGAAGTTCACGCCATTATGGGACCAAACGGTTCGGGTAAAAGTACGTTGAGCTCTGTCATCGCGGGTCGCGAAGAGTTTGATGTGGACGGCGGAACCATTCAGTATTTGGGTGAGGACCTAACCGAGTTGGATCCCGAAGAGCGTTCGCACAAAGGAATTTTCCTATCCTTTCAATATCCCGTAGAAATTCCCGGTGTATCGGTGACGAACTTTTTGAAAACGGCCATTAATGAGTCGCGTAAGGCGCGAGGTGAAGAACCCATGCCGGCCAAAGAGATGCTCAAATTGATGCGCGAAAAAATGGAATTGTTGGAAATCAACCGCGATTTCATGAATCGTAGCATCAACGAAGGGTTTTCAGGAGGAGAGAAAAAACGCAACGAAATTTTCCAAATGGCGATGCTCGAGCCAAAGCTGAGTATCTTGGACGAAACCGATTCTGGCCTGGACATCGATGCGTTGAAAATCGTCGCCAATGGAGTAAATAAACTTCGCACCAAAGACAACGCAGTGATTGTGATTACACACTACCAGCGTTTACTCGATTACATTGTGCCGGATTATGTACACGTATTGTACAACGGACAAATCGTGAAGAGTGGAGATAAAACACTTGCCCACGAATTGGAAGCCAAGGGGTACGACTGGATCAAGAAGGATTTTGTAGAAACCGTATAAATCCACACAACGTGAATTTGAAAGACAGCATAGTAAGTTCATATATCGCCTTTGAGAACGAATTGAGTGGAAGAACCAATACTCCGGTGCACAAGCAGCGCAGTGCGGCCTTCGACGTGTTCGAGAAAAAAGGCTTTCCCACCATCAAGGAAGAGGAATGGAAATACACCAACCTCATCCCTGTGACACGTCACGATTACGCCATCATGCCGCGTCAAGAATACGATTTGAAGTATTCCGATGTAAAGCCGTATCTGTTTCACGAAATGGATACATACCGCATGGTTTTTCTCGACGGCGTATTTAGTGCGTGGTTGAGTAACACCTCATCCGATAAGTTTCAGATGGCTTGTCTTTGCGATGAGTTGGATCTGAATACCGAAGTAATTCAAAACCACTTCAACAAATACGCGAAGACCGACGAGTCGATGACTGCCCTCAACACGGCATTTGCGGTAGAAGGAGCCCTTATTCGCGTTCCGGACAACGTCGTGGTTGAAAAGCCAATCGAAATCGTTTATCTGGCCACAGATAAGGGAAAAGACATCATGGTGCAGCCGCGCAACTTGATTGTGGTAGGAAAGAATGCCCAGGTGCGTATTATCGAGCGTCACCGTTCGTTGGGGTCCAACAATGTTTTCAATAACAGCGTCACCGAAGTATTTGCGGATGTAGACGCTATGGTGGACTTGTACAAAATTCAGAGCGATACTGAAAAATCGTCACTGATTGATAATACGACCATTGAGCAAAAGCAACGCGCCAACGTGAATGTATTCACGTTCTCATTGGGAGGAAAATTTGTTCGCAACAACCTAAAGTTTTCGCTTCGCGAGGAACACTCGCATGCTCGACTATTTGGGTTTACACTCTTGAATGAAAAAGAATTTGCCGATCACCACACCTTGGTCGATCATATGGTTCCGAATTGTGAGAGTACAGAGCTCTACCGCGGAATTTATGACGATCACGCGCATGGGGTGTTTAACGGCAAGGTGAAAGTGTATCCCGATGCACAAAAAACCAACGCTTTTCAGCAGAACAACAATGTATTGCTCACCGATTATGCCAGCATCGATACCAAGCCCGAGCTTGAGATCTATGCCGATGACGTGAAATGTAGCCACGGATGTACGGTCGGACAATTGGATGATGAAGCATTGTTCTATTTGCGATCGAGAGGAATCCCCGAACGCGAAGCCATCGCTATGCTGTTGTTGGCTTTCAAGCAGGATGTTGTGAAAGAAATCAAGTCGGAAACCATTCGGAAGCGCATCAATCGCATGATTGCAGAGAAGTTGAAGGTGGAAATTGATATGGACATATAAGAATGGAAGTAAAAACGTTTGATATTGAAGCGATACGCCGCGATTTTCCGGTTCTTGACCAGGAAGTCAATGGCTATCCATTGGTTTATCTCGACAATGCAGCTACGTCGCAAAAACCGACGGTGGTTGTAGATTCCCTACGAGATTACTACCTCAAAATCAACAGCAATATCCATCGCGGTGTACACCATTTGAGTCAGGTAGCCACCGATGCTTTTGAGCAAACCCGTGAGAAAGTACGTGATTTTATCAATGCCGAGCATTCGCATGAAATTATATTCACCAGCGGGACCACCGAAGGAATCAACTTGGTCGCCCACGTATTGGGAAAGAAAGTCATCGAGCCATGGCATGAAATCCTGATCAGCGAAATGGAGCATCACTCGAATATTGTTCCTTGGCAGCTGCTGGCGGAATACACCGGAGCAAAGCTCGTTACGATTCCGATTACGGATGAAGGGGAATTGGATATGGAAGAATACCATACCCTGCTCAACGAGAACACGGCAATTGTTGCAGTGAGTCATATCAGCAATTCGCTGGGAACCATAAATCCGGTAAAGGAAATAATCGCTTCGGCACACGAAGTGAATGCCTGGGTGTTGATTGATGGTGCTCAAAGCGCACCGCACATGCGTATCGATGTACGCGATTTGGATGCAGATTTTTACGTTTTCAGTGCGCACAAAATGTGTGGACCTACAGGCGTAGGTGTTTTGTACGGAAAAGAATCCATCCTCAATGAACTACCTCCCTACAAAGGAGGTGGAGAGATGATTAGTGAGGTGAGCATGGAGAAAAGCACTTATGCAGATCTTCCGCATAAATTTGAAGCGGGAACGCCCAATATAGGAGAAGTAGTCGCTTTTAAATCCGCATTGGATTACCTCGATGAGGTGGGCTTGGAGAATATCGCCGCGTACGAACACGAGTTGTTAGCGTACGCGATGGAGAAACTCAGCACTATAGAAGGGATTGTTTTTCACGGTACAGCCAAGAAGAAAACAAGCGTAATTTCGTTCAATCTGAAGGGAATTCATCCCTACGACGTAGGAATGATTCTCGATAAATTGGGCGTAGCTGTTCGAACGGGACATCACTGTACACAACCCGTGATGAAACGCTATGACATTCCGGGAACAGTTCGCGCTTCGATGGCGTTTTACAATACCAAAGAAGAAATCGATCGACTCTACAACGCAGTGCTCAAGGCACAGCAAATGCTTTCGTAATGACTATAGCAGAAAAACAAAAGGAAATTGTAGACGAGTTCTCATTTTTTGAGGACTGGATGCAGAAATACGATTACCTCATCGAACTCGGGAAGGAACTTCCGATCATCGATGAGCAATACAAAACCGATGATCACATCATCAAAGGATGCCAATCTAGAGTATGGCTCAACGCCGAGCTAAAAGATGGAAAAGTGTTGTATTCGGCGGATAGCGACGCGATTATCACCAAGGGAATTATCTCTCTGTTGATTCGCGCTTATTCGGACGAATCGCCTGAGGCAATCGTTGAAGCCGATACGGCATTTATTGATGAAATCGGGTTGAAAGAGCATTTGAGTCCGACCCGTGCCAACGGACTTTTGAGCATGATTAAACAAATGAAATTTTATGCATTGGCAATGCAATCCAAAAGCAATTGATCATGGCGCTTAACGAACAGCAACAAGAAAAACTTGGGGAGGACGTCGTTCGCGTTCTATCCAGCATATACGATCCCGAAATTCCAGTGAATATCTACGAATTGGGATTGATCTACGATTGCCAGGTCAGCGATCAAGGCGACGTCCACATCATGATGACCTTGACATCGCCGAACTGCCCGGTGGCTGAGTCTCTTCCGGTGGAAGTAGAGGAAAAGGTGAAAACTCTACCCGAGGTAACGACTTCCAAGGTAGAAATAACCTTTGATCCACCTTGGGACAAAGAGATGATGAGCGAAGAAGCGAAACTCGAACTCGGATTTTTATAAGCGGAAGTTATGAGCGGTGAAATCGTAAATAAGGTTGAAAAAAGTGGATTGATCAATATTGATCTGAAAGATTGGATTGATACGTCACAAATTGTGGAGTTGGACATCAAACCGTGGCTTTATGAGGAAATGATTTTGCGAGAAAAAGATTTCCGCCAACACGTAAAAGACCACGATTGGAATCAATATTCCGGAAAGGCCGTTGCGGTTTACTGTTCTGTCGATGCGATAGTTCCGATTTGGGCGTACATGCTCATTTCGGTGAATCTGCAAGGCACGGCAGACTTCTACTTCCACGGCGACCGAAAAGCCACAGCGAATGCGTTAACACGCAGTCAAATCATGCATCGAAACATCAGTGAGTTGCGAGACAAACGGGTCATCGTAAAAGGTTGCTCCGAGCTCGAAGCGCCCGAAACCGCCTACCTCACCATCGCGATGAAACTCAAACCCGTCGTCAAAACATTGATGTTCGGTGAAGCCTGCAGTACGGTGCCGGTATGGAAGAGGAGGTGATATAATAACGCCCCCTTCAGGGCTATACCCTTTTCGTTTTCTATTCTACAATAACTATGACCCCTTCGGGGTCTGGAAAAGGATTGTATCTATCCAGCTAGGATTGAGTTCGGAGAACGGGAATCAAAAGCGGGGATGGTTTATTCAATTTTCGAAATGTAGTACATCGAAAGTCGATTGTATTAAACCAGCTTTAACTGGACCTGAAGGGAGTCATGAAGATGTTAGACTTATCCAGTCCGAAAATCATAATGGATTGATAATCATAGCGAAAGGGATGGTTAAACCAAATTTCGACATGTAGGTTAAAAACAATTTATTTGTTTTCATTTATCTCAAAACCTCCTGACCCTGAAGGGGTCAGATCATTGTAGCTTAAAGCGCCCTGACCTCAAAAAAGCCCTGAAGGGGCGATATGATGGTTGCTTTAGTGGTTATAAAAGCTAATGTGGTCAAATCATGAATCAGACTTTAAGTCAAATACATACTTCCTTTTATATTCAATATTATATTTCTCAAGTAAGTCTTCATATTCGTCATGAAAAGATACATTTCGATGATGTTCTTCTTGGTTTAAAATGTAGTTGTAAACGGATGAAACTGAATCAGCAGAATAGGAAAACACACCGTATCCGCTCTGCCACTCAAACTTCCCAATTCGCATAAACTTATTATTTATAAACCGACTTGATGAAGATTTTACTTCTCGAACAAGATCGGAAATGGTTTTGGAAGGAGTTTGGGCAAAAAATATATGAACATGGTCTGAAACACCATTTACAATGATTGGTTTGTGCCCTTGATCGGATATGATTGAGCTAATGTAGCGGAATACTTCCTTCCGCCACGTCGGACTAAGCAGTTGGTTTCTGTTGCGAACACTGAATACAACTTGAACATATAATTTTGAATAAGTTCCGGCCATAACACAGGGATTATATATAAATATAGTAAAATAATTAATTATAAAACTGATTATTAACACGATATGTGGTGTTAGCAGGTCTACATATTGATCAATATTTAGTAGTAAAACCCGATCGACAGGGTTTTTATGTATTGGGAGGTTGTAATATAGTGCCGATATGGAAGATGAGGTGATATAATATCGCCCCTTCAGGGCTATACCCTTTTCGTTTTTTATTCTACAATAATTATAACCCCTTCGGGGTCTGGAAAGGATTGTGTTTGTCTAGCAAGGATTGAGTTCGGAGAATGGGAATCAAAAGCGGGGATGGTTAAGCCAAATTTCGACATGTAGGTCAAAAACAATTTATTTGCTTTATCTAAAACCTGCTGACCCTTCGGGGTCTGGAATGGATTGTATCTATCCAGCAAGGATTGAGTTCGGAGAATGGGAATCAAATAGCGGGGATGGTTTATTCAATTTTCGAAATGTAATACATCGAAAGCCGACTGTTTTAAATCAGGTTTAACTGGACCTCAAGAGGTCATGAATTTGTTATACTTATCCAGTCCGAAATTCATAATGGATTGATAGTCAAATTAAAGGAATGGTTAAACCAAATTTCGACATGTAGGTCGAAACCAATTTATTGTTTTGATTTATCTCAAAACCTCCTGACCCTGAAGGGGTCAGATGATTGTAGCTTAAAAGTCACGAACCTTAAAAAGCCCTGAAGGGGCGATATGATAGCTCCATTAGGTGTTTAACATATTATTTTCTGACAGAGCCTTTATTTATAAAAGACCATCCCCTCACAACGCCTCCCTCAAAAACTCCCGTATCGGTTTTGCTTTTTTGTGGTAATCTAAAATGGTATCGATGAGGTTGTCCGAAACGATTGTCTCTGGATCGAGATGGCTGAAGTAGTACCACTGCTTGTTGTAAATTAAGGGTTGTACTTCGCCAGCTTCTTTGAACTCTTTGGGAATACGCGCATTTTTTTCTCCTTGTATTTCGCCAAACGCCTCGGTAAAACCCTTGTCTGAAATCACCGACTCAAATAATTCCAAGTTGTGGGCAATCGCGTTGCGCATGTTGTGAACCTGATCCTTGTCCGGACCATAAGCCCCACCATAAATTCCCAACTTTTCATCGCCCAATTCCACATATAGCCCGGGATAGCTCATGTCTTTTCGACCCATCGGAGCGAAAAAGGCCGACATCTGATTTTTGTACGGTGTTTTGTCTTTGGAGAATCGAATATCCCGATTGATGCGAAACATGCAATCCTTGGGTTGCAAATGCGCCAATTCCGGCTCATCCTCTGTCAGCCGTTCGATGAGTGTCCGAACGAATTCCCGAAAAGGTTCTCTTACATTCTCCGCATAGCGTTTACGGTTTTCATCAAACCACTCTTTGTGATTGTTAGTACGCAGTTCGCGAAAAAAGTTGAGATAATCCGGATCGAAAAATGCCATAACCTATGATTTGTTGTGAAAATACAACTTTTTGAACGCTTCCATCCCTTTAGATGTTTATACAAGAGTTGTCCATAAACCCCGAATTTTCAAGTATCTTTGTCCAAATTTCTAAAAATTATTTTCCATGAGTAGAGTGCTCAGTGAACAGGAACGCGTTCGTCGCGAGGCATTAGAAGAATTGCGCCAGTTGGGAATCGATCCCTACCCGGCAGATCTTTACGAAGTAAATGCTACCGCTAAGGAAATTTTAAAGAACTACGAGTACAATAAACTCGCTTACAAGAATATCAGTATCGCTGGTCGGATCATGACCAAACGCATCATGGGGAAGGCATCTTTTGCCGAACTTCAGGATGCTACCGGCAGAATCCAACTCTATTTCAACCGCGATGAGATCTGTCCGGAAGAGGACAAAACCATGTACAACACCGTATTCAAACGCTTGGTGGATATCGGTGACATTGTCGGGATAAAAGGGTACGTTTTTACGACGCAAACTGGTGAAATATCTGTTTTTGTCAAGGAGTTTCACATGTTGACCAAATCGCTTCGTCCGCTTCCACTTCCCAAAACGGATAAGGAAGGAAACACGTACGATGCATTTACCGATCCGGAAAAACGCTATCGTCAGCGCTACGTGGATTTGATTGTAAATCCGCATGTAAAAGAAGCATTCATCAAGCGCACCCAACTCACCACGAGCATGCGTCGCTATTTGAACGAAAAGGGTTACCTCGAGGTGGAAACGCCTATCCTTCAACCGCTTTATGGAGGAGCAGCGGCGCGCCCGTTCAAAACGCATCACAATACATTGGACATGACGTTGTATCTGCGCATTGCCAATGAACTGTATTTGAAGCGTTTGATTGTAGGTGGTTTTGATGGAGTATACGAGTTTGCGAAGGATTTCCGCAACGAGGGAATGAGTCGATTTCATAACCCCGAGTTTACCCAAATGGAACTGTACGTGGCCTACAAAGACTACGAATGGATGATGAACTTGGTGGAGGAGATGGTCGAGCGAATTGCTCTTGACCTTCATGGAACCACCGAAGTTCAGGTGGGTGAAAACACCATCAACTTCCAACGTCCATGGAAGCGCTACAGCATGTACGAGGCGATTGAAGAGTTCACAGGTATTGATGTGTCTGAAATGGACGAAGACCGCATGCGCCAAACAGCGAAAGACCTCGGTATCGAAGTGGATGACTCCATGGCTCGCGGGAAATTAATCGATGAGATTTTTGGTGAAAAATGTGAACCGAATCTGATTCAACCGACCTTCATTACGGATTATCCCGTCGAGATGTCGCCACTGGCGAAAAAGCACCGGGACAAGCCGGGATTGGTAGAGCGTTTTGAGGCGATTTGCAACGGAAAGGAGATTTGCAATGCCTTCTCTGAACTCAACGATCCGATCGATCAGCGAAAGCGATTTGAAGAGCAATTGGAGCTCGGAAAGCGCGGAGATGACGAAGCGATGGTATTGGATGAGGATTTTTTGCGTTCGATTGAATATGGAATGCCTCCTACGGCAGGTTTGGGTATCGGAATTGATCGTTTGAGTATGATCATGACCAACAGCCATTCGATTCAAGATGTCTTGTTTTTCCCGCAAATGAAGCCAGAAAATAAACCGGTAGAACCTACGCCAGCTGATTTTATAGCCATCGGTGTTCCCGAAAACTGGGCAGAACATATGATTCCCGCCGGTATTGAAACCGTTAAGGAGTTGCGCGATTTGAAATCAACGCAAGTGATGTCACGGCTGAACGGTTACCGAAAGAAAAAGAAACTCGATATTCCGGCTGTTCGGCTTGAAGAAGTGGAGCAGTGGCAAAGTGAATAAAACCTATCGTGTAGATGATTTGTGCCGAACCTAATTCAAGGTTCGGCTTTTTTTATTCCCTTGGTTAAGTGACTTCTATCATTCTTTGAGATGTTGAATTACTGTAAAATTGTAGTTCAATATTTTGATCATGAAAGCGATAACGTCCCTTTTGGTGGTGATGGCTTTTGCCTTTATCAGCACTGCACAGCCCAATTTTCAATTGAAGGTAAACACGACCTCCGTTCAGGTTCCAGGCGTACAGTCCTACGCGTGGGCGCAAAGCACTAACAATGAACTGCTTATCATAGGCGGGCGTATAGATGGATTGCACCGCCGCCAACCTTTTGCGGCTTTTGATCCTGCCGGAAATAACGATAGTATTTATGTCATCGACCCAACGGTCGGTGTACTTGGAGCGGCTTCTGTCAACACCCTTTCTACGGGTTTGCAAGAACAACTGCAGTCGACCAATATGCAATTCATCGAAATGCAAAACCATTTGATCATCACCGGAGGGTATGGATGGAGCCCAACTCAAGGCGAGTTTGTGACGCATGATAAGCTCACCGTGGTTGATGTTAATGGATTGGTGAGTGCAATCGTCAATCAACAGGCCATCGCACCCTACTTCCGCCAAGTCATCGATTCGCGCGTCCAAGTAACGGGCGGATATTTGGGTATTTTGAACGATACGCTTTTCTTGGTAGGTGGACAGTTGTTCGAAGGCGCATATAATCCTCAAGGGCCTACACACGGTCCTGGATTTAACCAAGTATACGTGGACGGTTTCAAGCGATTTACCATTCAAAACTTGACTTCCGGAACACCGACCATTCAGAATTACGTGGAAGTGACGGATGCCAATACGTTTCACCGCAGAGACTACAACTTATCGCTTCAGATGGCACCGGACGGTACGCCTTTCCTGACTGCCTTTTCAGGTGTTTTTCAACCGACACAGAATTTACCGTGGTTGGATTTAGTTGAGATTCACAGCAGCTCGCAATATCAAGTTCCAGCCGGAGCCGAACAAAAACTCAATCAGTACCACACCGCTCATGTCGGTATTTGGGATAGCTTGACGGGCAATATGCACACGGCGTTTTTGGGCGGTATCGGACAATACTATGTAGACCCAAGCGGTCAGATATTAGCGGATAATGAAGTGCCTTTTATCAACACGATAAGCATCATGAGTCGCGATGCCCAAGGCAATTGGCAAGAGTATTATTCCGAAAATCGCATGCCGGCACTACTGGGGGCAAGCGCAGAGTTTATTCCCAATAATTCCCTGCCATACACGGCGAATACCCACGTGCTAAAACTTCACCAAACACAAGCAGATTCATTGATTTTGGGTTGGGTTGTAGGAGGAATTGAAAGCTCGGCACCCAATGTGTTTTTCACCAATACGGGAACTCAGAGCTGGGCGAATTTTAATATCATGGAGGTGGTATTGTACAACGACTCGTCACTTTCGTTGCAAGAAGTTGTGGAAGAGAATGTCGTACAACCCCTTGTGAAGATTTATCCCAATCCATCGGATGGAAAGTTCACGGTAGAACTGCTGCATCCTTTGGAGTATCACCTCGTTTTATCGGGTGGAAGAGGAAGCATTATTGATGAGCAATCGCATACGGGTCCGGGCATTATCGAACTCGTACCCGAGTCTGTTAGCAGAGGTCGTTATTGGCTCGAAGTGCAAACGGATGATGGCCAGCGCGAGGTGCACCGCCTAATGATTCACCACTGATTATTCCGCTGGCGTAAACCGTTCGATTAACTCGGCGTGTTTAGGAAATTGATCGAGAAGCTCATCGCGTTTGTAAAGGTGAAATTTTGAAAACTCGAATCCGGGAGTGACCACGCAGCTCACCAAAACATATCCTTCGTCGCTGAGCACCTCAGCGGCAAACGTTGTTTGCGCCGGAATAAGGATAGATAAATCCCCTTCTTGTCCAAGATCAGTAAACGAGTAATGCCCTCCTTTATCAATTTGGTGCACCCTTACTGTTGTACCGCTGTGAAAATACCAGAGCTCATCGGCGTCCAGAATGTGAAAATGTGAAATATCATTGGGACGCAGAAGAAAATAAATGCTCGTAGCCGAGGCCCTTCCATCGAGTAACGTTTCGCTGCGATACGTCTCGGCATAAAATCCACCTTCGGGATGAGCCTGTAGGTTCAACTCTTCAATCCATTGTTCTGCAGTCTTCATCGTTACAGTTTTTCGAGAAGTGGTATGAGTTTTTCAATGGTCACGTGATCCATAATCACGATCTTGTACCAATTCGGAGTTTGATGATTGTCTGGGACCAAACCAAACTCTCGGGCGATTTCAGGCGACATATGATGCGCGCGTATCGTGATGATATTCGAAAACGGGTCGCGATAAAAGGCGATATTCTTGGACTTCAACTGTTCGCACATCCAATTCGCTCGATTTTGAAGAATCAACACTTTTTCGCGCCAGCCATAAGGCCCGTAAGTCATTAAGATCATCCAAATGGCGATGGCATTCGCTCCGGAGCGACTACCGATTAAGGTGTAGTCGGTTCCTTCGACATAGCTCGCTTCCTTGGTATTGGCGTTTTCGATCAATCCCTTGCGGCAAACGAAAATTCCGGTTCCATACGGAGCTTGTACCATTTTATGGGCGTCCAGCGTTACCGATGAAACGTATGGATTGGCAAAGTTCATGTTGAAGTTTTCGTTGCTGAACGGATAGTAAAATCCGCCGTATGCTCCATCGATATGGATGCGATAGGTTACACCGGCCTCTTCAAACGCTTCTCCAAAGTCGTTGGGGTTGTCCACCGAACCAAACATCGTGGTCATCATATTGGCGACACCGATAAAGTGAGTTTTTCCTTCGCTTTTGAGGCGGTTTACGACTTCTAAAACCTGATCCTTTCGGAAAGTACGCGAATCGCTATCTACTTCGACAGAAGCCATTTCTACTCCCAATACATTGGCCGCCTTGGCCATGGAGTAATGAGCGTCCGAACCGGTTAGAATGACCATGTTCTGGTACGGGACATTGTCGTTGCGATGAAATTCATTGCGGTAGATCCATATAGCTTGGATATTGGCTTCCGTTCCGCCGGAGGCGACATATCCATCCAGACTATTGGGTTCGCCATGCAAAATATCTACACCAACCAATTCGATGAGTTCGCGTTCGAGCTCTTGTGTACCTCTAAAAAAGCTTTCGGATGCACCTGTGGTATGCACACCGATATGATTGGGATTGTGCACCAACGTGCTCATAAAAGGAGCATCTTTTAAAAAGCCCGCATCGATGTTGAACACCTTATCGTCGAGGTGTGATGCCGGTACGCCTAAAACGTTTTGTTTGTAGTAATTGACGTTGCCATCCAAAGCCCGAAAAACGCGTTCTTTAAGTGCCTCGTTATCGAGTTGTTTCCAATACTTCATGTCATCTATTTTGCTGCGGCAAAGGTAGGGGTTCTCAATAGACTAAAAATGCGATTTGTCAGTTACCTCGGAGAGCAATAAAAAAAGCGGACCGAAGCCCGCTTTTAGGAATGATTGTATGATCACTTACTCTTGCGTAGGAAGTTCAGTAATTCCCATGTTCCAAAGCGCAAATGCCCATTTGTCCGCTTGTTCTTGGATAATCATACTGGTCGGTTTTCCCGCTCCATGACCCGAATTCACAGCAATACGAATTATTGTAGGGTTGTCACAGCTCTGCGCTGCCTGCAAGCGTGCAGCAAACTTAAACGAGTGTGCCGGTACCACGCGATCATCGTGATCGGCTGTGGTGATCATAGTTGCAGGATAGCACGTACCACTGTCGATGTTGTGATACGGAGAGTATCCATAGAGATAATCGAACATGTCTTTGTCATCCTCGGATGTTCCATAGTCATACGCCCAACCGGCTCCTGCAGTAAACTTGTGATAACGAAGCATGTCAAGTACGCCCACGGCTGGAATAGCTACCGCCATCAAATCAGGTCGCTGGGTCATAACGGCACCAACGAGAAGTCCTCCATTACTACCTCCGTTGATTGCGAGTTTTTCAGAACGAGTGTATTTTTCATTGATGAGGTATTCACCCGCAGCAATGAAATCATCGAATACATTTTGCTTGTTCATTTTGGTTCCGGCTTTATGCCACTCCTCACCATACTCACCTCCACCGCGGAGGTTTGCAACGGCATATACACCACCGTTTTCCAACCACGGGATGAGCGATGTACTGAAATACGGAGTTAGGTTTACGCCGAATCCGCCATAGCCGTAAAGCATTGTTGGATTATTTCCGTCCAGTTCAACACCTTTTTTGTGGGTGATGATCATAGGGATTTCTGTACCGTCTTTGGATGTGTAAAACACTTGCGTACTTACATACTGCTCGGGATCAAAGTCCACCCCGCTCTTTTTGTAGAGCTCCGATTCGCCCGTTTCCGCATTGAACTTGAAAATGGTGGTGGGGTAAATGTAGTTGGTGAACGAATAATACATTTCAGTTTCGTCCCATCTTCCGCCAAATCCACCAGCCGAACCCACACTGGGTAGTTCGATGTCTCGAACCTTAGATCCGTCCAAATTATACTGCTCTACACGAGTGGTCGCATCCTGTAAGAAACTTACAAAGAGATAACCTCCTCCAGTAGATGCCGTCATCGGGAATTCTTTTTCTTCAATTACCGTTTCCCAATTTTCCGGCTGCAAGGCGTCGAGTGAAGTTTTCACGACTTTTTGGTTCGGAGCGCCCAAGTTGGTGGTCATGTAGATGGTTTCTCCTTCGGTATGAATAACACCGTGTTCGTTATCGAAATTATCTACGATAGGCGTGATAGTGCCATTGGGATCGTTGAGGTCTTGGATGTACAGCTCATTTCCCGTAGTGGATACGGCAGCTCCGATTACGAGGTAGCGCTCATCTTCCGTCACGCTTCCGAAAATATATCTTCTCGGTGTTTCGGATCCGCCAAATACAAGTGCATCTTCGCTTTGTGGGGTGTTAAGGATATGAAAATACAGTTTGTGCTGATCCGTCATAGCCGATAACTCGCTGCCTTCCTCGGGTTTGTCATAGCTGCTGTAGTAAAAACCTTCGTTCCCTTTCCACGACAATCCACTAAACTTCACATCGACAATCGTATCGCCGATTTGCTCCATGGTTTCGGTATCAATAACAATGACTTTCCGCCAATCGCTTCCGCCTTCCGAGATTTGGTAGGCCGCTAAACTTCCATCTTTGGTAAAGCTCAATCCAGCTAGCGAAGTTGTCCCGTCTTCGCTAAAACTATTTGGGTCGAGGAATACTTCCGGTTCGCCGCCTTCTATTTGGCGATACAAAACGCTGTGGTTTTGCAATCCGTCATTTTTATAAAAATAGGTGTAATCTCCGCGTGTAAACGGAGCCGAATACTTCTCGTAGTTCCACAGCTCGGTCAAACGATCCACCATGGCCTGACGGTATGGGATTTCTTCGAGATAGCCGAACGATACTTCGTTTTGGGCGGCGACCCAACTTCCAGTTTCCTCACTGAGGTCGTCCTCCAACCAGCGATAGGGATCGGCTACTTCCTTGCCGAAATAATTATCCACAACGGTTTGATCCTTCCGCGTTTCGGGATACGTCATCTTCATGCTCTCTTCTTCTTTAGTGTCATTCGTACAAGCGCCAATAGCTAGTGCGCCGAGTACAATCCATTTTGTGTTTCTCATGTATTTTGATGTTCTGAAGCTTCGTTTAACACGAACAACTTCGGTTTCAGGTGCTAAGATAGCAATATCGTTTTTTAGTGAACAGTGATCGGTGATCGGTGAACAGAATTTGAATATTTAGAACATCATAACCCCAACCTCGATCACCGAACCTCGATCATCGAACATCGAACCCCAATTAATTTCCCTAAATTCGTTTCAAACCCAAATGTTATGTGTGGACGCTACGTTCAGGTCAGTTCGGTGAAAACCATCGAGAAGCGGTTCAATGTGGTTGCTCCCGCTCCTCAGCATCATGTGCCCAATACCAATGTCTCGGTAGGTGAAAAGGCCCCTGTGATTACCAATGCTGACCCCGGAACATTGCAGTGGTTTCAATTCGGTTTTTCTCCTTCGTGGGCCAAGAAGCAATTTTACCTATTCAATGCCCGAGCGGAAGGAGATTTGAATAAGTCCAACGACCCCAATTTCACGGGAGCTAAGGGCATCATCAACAAGCCGATGTTTCGAACGGCAATTCGCCGTCAGCGTTGCTTGGTTCCGGCCGACGCATTCTACGAAGGACCCGAAAAGGAAAAGCTCAGCAAACCGTATTGCGTTTATTTACGCAACAAGGAAAGGCCATTCGCCTTTGCAGGGATTTGGGATACGTATGTGAACCGCGATACCGGCGAAGAATTGGGCACCTTTGCGATCATTACGACCACGGCAAACGAAGTGACAGGAAAAATTGGGCATCATCGAAGTCCTGTTATTTTGCCGCGCGAGGCCGAATCCATTTGGCTCGACTCTGAATTGCCATTGGCTGATGTGACTGATCTACTTCGACCTTTTCCCGGTGAACGGATGAATGCCTATCCGGTTGACCCCATACTCAAGAATCCACGACTCAACGGCCCCGATTTATTGAAACCCACAGGAGAGCGATTGTTTCCCGAAGAGGAATATCGCATCGAAAATGAAATACGACTGGAAGGAATGGGCCAAACCGAAGCGCGAAGAAGAAAAAACCGCGAGGGTTAACTAAGATTTTTTAGCTACTCGAAACGACCGAAAAACAAAAAACAATCCGGCGAGTACAGCGGGAATACTCAACCATTGTCCCATGTTCAAAGCCATGGAATCTTCAAATGCAACTTGGTTTTCTTTCCAAAACTCGATAACAAACCGCACCGAGAAAATGGTCACGAGGAATAGGCCAAAGAGAAATCCCGGCTTCTTTCCTGCATCCTTTTTCCAGAACAATTGATAGAGCAATACGAAAATCAATAAATAACAAATCGCTTCGTACAACTGTGCCGGATGACGTGGAGTAAGCGGATCGGGAACGTATGCTAAATTAAAAATGAATCCCCAGGGCTGTTCGGTCGGAAGACCAATGATTTCGTGATTAAAGAGGTTTCCCATTCGAATAAAAAACCCCGCGAGTGCAACGGTGATGACCACTCGGTCGAGCATCCAAAGGATGGATTCTTTGATGACGTTTTTACTGAAGAAATACATTGAAATAATGATACCTATCGCAGCTCCATGACTGGCTAAACCTCCTTTCCATACCATCAATATTTCATCCAAGTGATTGCGGTAATACTCCCAGTCGTAAAAGAAGACATGACCCAAACGAGCACCTAGAATCGTCCCCACCATCATGTAAACCAAAAGCTTATCGAGCTCTTTTTCGGTGTGGTTTTCGTTGGCAAAAATGCGCTTCATGATGTAGTACCCCAACAGAAATGCCGTAGCGAAAAACAAGCCGTACCAACGCACGGGAATTGCGGTATCTGGGAATATTTCGGGTTGTACGGTCCAGTTGATGTATAGCCAATTCATGCTTTAAAACTACGTGTTTTTTTTCTCTTCGCGGTGCTTTCGCTTTTTAGGTACCGGATCATAACCCCAAGTTCCCCACGGGTGGCATTTAGAGAGGCGTTTCATTCCTAACCACATGCCTTTCAACGGACCCCACTCCTCGATGGCCTGAACCGTGTACGTACTGCACGTGGGTTCGTGCCGACACGATTGGGGCGTGAGTGGTGAGATGACGTATTGATAGATCCGCACCAACAGAATAAAGGGAAATGCAATTATTTTGCGGAGAAGGTTCATTATTTCTCAAAATCCTTGTACAACATGCTGGGCTGTACATCCTTGTTGTGCTGATACTTATTGCTTGAGTACCGTTCGTAATCGCCTTCGATGGTGTGGTAGAAAATCTGACAGATCTCTACATTCGGATAAATGCGAACGGGCTGAACGCAGAACATTTCCAAAGTCCAGTACCCCGAAAAACCAACATCGCCAAACCCTGCAGTGATGTGCACAAACAAGCCGAGTCGGCCGATGCTTGAGCGGCCTTCGAGCATGGGAACAAGTCCGTCGGTTTTGGTGTATTCCACCGTGCGTCCGAGGTATAATTTACCCCGTTCCAACAAAAGCCCTTCCTCCGGAATAATCATTCGCGAAGCGGTATTGGGCTTTTTCATATCGAGTTCCTCCTTGTCGTATACGAGCACCTCGTTGTGCAGGCGGAGATTGTAACTGTTCGGGTTGAGCTGACTCGCATTGTACGGTTCAATATCGATATCGCTACCGAGTCTTCTCTCAATTTCTTTTCCGGATAGTATCATAGTCTATTTGTCATTGAATCGTATAGTCCGTACCGTCCTTTCCATCCTTCAGCATGACACCGATGGCGGCGAGTTGATCGCGGATTAAATCAGATGTTGCCCAGTCTTTATTGGCGCGTGCTTCGGAACGCATGCGAATTAGCAATTGCATCAAGCCGTCAACAACCTCTGTGTTTTCTTCATTCGTTTCTTCCGATAAACCCAGAACGTCCACCACCCAGTTCTGCATTTCATTTCGCAACAAATCGAGATCGTTTGGACTGATTTTCTCCTTCCCATCGGCAATGGAGTTGATTCGAGTGGCTGCTTCGAACAAGTGCGCCAACAGAATAGGCGTATTGAAGTCGTCATTCATCGCCGCTCGACACTCTTCAGCCCATGCGGAGACGTTCCAATCGCTCGATGAACTCGGCTCGATTTGGTCGAGTTTGGCGGTAGCTTCCATCAACCGTTTGTACCCTTTTTCGGCTGCAGCCAATGCTTCGTTGCTGAAGTCGATCGGGCTGCGGTAATGTGCCGTTAGGATGAAATAGCGAATAATCATGGGCGACCATGCGCGTTCAAGCAACTCGTGTTCACCGGTGATCATTTCTTCGAAATTGATGAAGTTACCCTTTGACTTCGCCATCTTCTGCCCATTGAGGGTCAGCATGTTGTTATGCAGCCAATAGTTGACAGGTGATTCGCCAAAAGCACAGCACGATTGGGCAATTTCCCCTTCGTGATGCGGGAACTGCAAGTCCATTCCACCCCCGTGAATATCGAAAGGAACACCGAGGTATTTCGAGCTCATAGCCGTACATTCCATGTGCCAACCCGGAAAACCGACACCCCATGGAGAATCCCACTTCATTAAGTGCTCCGGTTTTGCGGCTTTCCAAAGGGCAAAGTCTTTTGGGTCGCGTTTCTCACTTTGTCCGTCCAGCGTTCGGCTTCCCGAAAGCATATCTTCGAGTACTTTTCCCGATAGCGCACCAAACCCATAGTCTTTGGCGTATTTGTCCATGTCGAGGTACACCGAACCATTGACTTCGTAGGCATATCCCTTTTCGAGAATTTCTTCCACGATTTTGATTTGTTCGGGAATATGTCCTGTTGCCGTCGGCTCAATACTCGGCGGTAAACAATTCATTTTGCCGTACGCCTCGTGGTATTTGTAGGTATATTTTTGCACAATCTCCATCGGCTCGAGCTTTTCGAGACGTGCTTTTTTGGCAATTTTGTCTTCTCCAGCTCCAGCCAATTCATCTTCCAAGTGTCCCACATCGGTGATATTGCGAACGAATCGGACCCGATAGCCCAGGTTTTTCAGATATCGAAAAATGACATCAAAACAAACGGCACTGCGTGCATGTCCGAGATGCGGCTCGCCATAAACGGTTGGGCCACAAACGTACATCCCGACAAATGGGGGGTTGATGGGTTTAAAAGTCTCTTTTTCGCGGTGAAGCGTATTGTAAACGGTGAGCGGAAATTCTTTGGTAAGATCCATTTTCAAAGGATTAAGTGTTGTTCAATGATTGACGATATGCGATGATTTCATCAACAACAACACTTATATTTTGAGGTGTTTTGCTCTAGTATCATGGTTGAATATTGAGCGGGAAAATTACAACTCCATATTGATGTAATCAAGAAACTCACGGCGGATTTGCGGATCTTTGAACTGACCGCCAAATTCCGAGGTTACGGTGCTGCTCTGGATGTCGCTAATTCCACGTGAATTCACGCACAGGTGCTTGGCATCGATAACACAAGCTACATCTTCTGTACCGAGGGCTTCCTGCATGGCTTTGACTACCTGCATGGTCAAACGCTCCTGCACTTGCGGACGTTTTGCGTAATAGTCTACAATGCGGTTGATTTTGGAAAGACCAATCACTTGTCCTTTGGAAATATAGGCTACGTGCGCCTTTCCTACGATCGGTAAAAAGTGATGCTCGCAATGGCTGTACAACGTGATGTTTTTTTCGACCAACATCTCGTTGTATTTGTATTTGTTATCAAACGTCGACATGCCCGGCTGACGCTCGGGTTTTAGTCCACCGAAAACCTCCTTGACGTACATCTTGGCAACGCGGTAGGGCGTTCCTTTCAGACTATCGTCGGTCAGATCAAGGCCTAAGGTGTGCATGATATTGCGGAAGTTATCCTGAATGATCTGAATTTTTTCCTCATCCGAAAGGTCATGAGCGTCGGGGCGCATCGGAGTTTCGTGAGATGATGCGGCGTGCTCATCGCCCAACTCCTCAAAATGCGTATTCAATTCTTCGCTTTTCAAATCTATAATGTCTTGTGTGTTCATGAATGCTTGACTTTGCTATAAAACGTCCTCACTTCTAGGTTGTTTGCAAAGCGACTGCAAAATTAGTAAAAAACTACGCGATAGCCGTTTTTCGTCTGGAGGCAGGTTTTCAACCCAAAAAGGAAGTTATCGATGAACGACAATCTTGCGGGTAATTGTTCCACGAGAGGTATGAATCACAACGGTATAAACTCCTTCTGCAAGATTGAATCGAACATCAACTTCCTCGCGGTAATTCGCTTCAAAAGGAACCAGTTGACCAAGTTGATTTCGAATTTCGATTTTTTCGATGGGTGAATGGGACAGATTGCGAATGGTGATATTTTGGTCGGTTGGATTGGGATAAACTAGAAACTCCAATCCATCATTTTCATGGAGGCCTATTCCTGTTATTTCATAGCACGCTGAGGTATCGGTACATCCGTTTTCCGTAACCTCAACGGCGTAGAACCCATTATTCACCGCCGTAAAACTCTGTCCGTTTTCACTTGGAATGACGGCAAAATTATTCGAGCAATCGAGCCATTGGTATTGAGCTGCGGACGCATTTGCGGTAAGGGTTGTATTGTTTTGCGTAACTCCGGTTTCTACCGTGTTTATGGTCAAATCCAAAGAGACGATGCTATCACACCCGTTTGCTGCTCCACCAACGTAGGTGTAAGTCGCGGAGTTATTGTTGGAAGTGTAGGTATTTCCATCGATCCACATGTATGAGTCACAAGCCGAAACCGTTTGAGTGGATGAAGCGGGGTTTAAGATGGTTAAATCGAGGGTTACGGTGCTGTCGCAACCGTTTGCTGCTCCACCGACGTAGGTGTAAGTAGCGGAGTTGTTATTGGAAGTGTAGGTATTTCCATCGATCCAAACGTATGAGTCACAAGCCGAAACCGTTTGAGTGGACGAAGTGGGGTTTAAGATGGTTAAATCGAGGGTTACGGTGCTGTCGCATCCGTTTGCTGCCCCACCGACGTAGGTGTAGGTAGCGGAGTTGTTATTGGAAGTGTAGGTATTTCCATCGATCCAAACGTATGAGTCACAAGCCGAAACCGATTGAGTGGATGAAGCGGGGTTTAAGATGGTTAAATCGAGGGTTACGGTGCTGTCGCAACCGTTTGCTGCTCCACCGACGTAGGTATAGGTAGCGGAGTTGTTGTTGGATGTGTAGGTATTTCCGTTGATCCAATGGAATGAACCGCAAGCAGATATCGTTTGAGTGCTCGAAACGGCGTTATTGACCGTCAAGTCCAGTGTAATTATACTGTCGCATCCATTGGCCGCTCCTCCTGTGTAGGTGTAGGTTGCTGAGTTATTACTGGAGGTGTAGGTGATTCCATCAACCCAGGTATACGGTCCGCAACTCGATTGTACATCGGTAAATTGGGCGGGCTGTAAAATGGACACGTTGATGGTTATGATGCTATCGCATCCATTGAAATTGGCAATCGTATCCTGGTAAACCCCGCTTGTGGTGAACACGGTTCCACTCGGAGCTATGTACGATTCGCATTGGGAAACAGAAAAAGTCGAAAAGGTATTTCCAAACACCTGAACTGTTTTTTGAACGGTACTATCGAGAAGAGCCGTGGTGTCAGAAACGGTTAATTGAACGACATACGATCCAGGAGCGGAATACGCATGGGTTGGGTGAAGTGCAGTTGACGTACTGCCGTCGCCAAAACTCCAAAGATAGGTGTCGGCATCTATGCTCGTCGAGGTGAAACTGACTTGTAAGGAGTCGCAATTTGAGCTCGCTGAATAATTGAAGCCTCCAATGGGGAGTGGGTTTTTGATAATCGAATCCACACTTACCGAGCTCCAATGTCCTGCAGCATCGACAAACTGTACGTGTAAAACGCGAACTCCTTTTGGAATATTGACCATGCTGATGGCCGATTGAATGGCGGTATTAGAAACCGGATTAGGAAGTAGGACTGTATGGGCTTGCTGAACATTTTGATCAAACCAGTAGCGATATTTCGATATGGTATTCCCGCTCCATGTGGATGGCGAAGGAGGTAAAACGAAATAAGAGGAAACCACACTGCTCCAAATTCCGCTGCTTTGCTTGTAGCGGAAATTGATGGTATTAAATCCCGGACTGAGGTTGGCCGTAGAAATAGGCATGTTTAGCTGAACGAACGAACCGGTTGATGTTTGAGAAACTCTCTGCTGAAAATCGGTGTTGAACCAATATTCATACTCGACCACGTCTTGCGGTAGGGAAGGAGTAGTAGGTTCGATACGTAGAAAACAAGAAGTAGAAACACTGCTCCACAGCCCATTCGTATCGCGGTAGCGGACATTCAGGGAATTGAATCCGCGGGAGAGCTGAGCCGCTGCCAAAACACTGTCCAACTGGATGACAGAAGTTGGTGTATTGGGAATGGAGGTTCGGTTGGCGTAGTCGTTGTTCCACCAATACTCGAGCTGAGTTACGGATTGCGGATTGGAGCCAGAATCAAAGTTCGGAATGAGAAAATAATGCGTTGAAATACTGCTCCACAAACCATCGCCATCTTTAAATCGCACATTCAGTGCGTTGAACCCGCGATGTAAGACAGATGCCGATAGAAGCGTATCGAGCAGGATGACGGAGTGATGGTTAGCGGCCAGCGTTTGTCGCTGTGCATAATCATTGTTCCACCAATACTCGATAGCGGTAAGGGTTGAGCTGGGTGTGGAGTTGGGGGGTGTAATTTTATAGAAATACGTTGTACTAATCGGGCTGTAAAACCCACTATCATCCATTGCGCGAAAGTTCAGCGAGTGGAACCCAGGAGTGAGATTTTGAGTGCCGACTTGGGTCGAAACAGTCAGTGGGTCATTTGGAGAAATGGGTTGATTTACGCGCTGGGCAAAATCGTTGTCGAACCAGTATTCATAGCTCACCACGGATTGCCCCAACACATAAACTGCGCTGAATAAAAGCACGAATAATATGTACAACTGCTTTTTCATTCAATCCCTCGATTTATTGGTCTTGCGCACCTACTTCGAACTGTATGTTCAAATCCCCATTGGGCTGGGTTTGCGCATCAACCGCTTTCATACGGATATGAGGGTTTCGCGGTAACATACCGTCTTTGAACGGATATATTCCACCGTAGATTCCGACTGGGCTGCCATCGTTTCCGATGAGGTTGTTACCGGAGATCAAATGATAATCCTGCACAAAATCGAATTGACTGCCCGATTGATTGACAAAAATGCTGTCGATCGGAGTGACATCGTAATAGTTATTGGTAAACGTATTGGTTCCCACAGTGGGAGTATAGGTGATTACATTATTCGAAAAAGTATTGTGATCACAATCGCGCATAATGCCATATGCTGAGCTTGACTTAAGGAATATGTTATTTACAATAAGAGAATTATCTACATTGTACAGGACCCGTGCCGATGAACTGGTGGACTGATAGAGAAAAATGTTATTGGCGATGTATGAATAGGTTCCGCTTTGAACATCTCCTCCGATGATGCAATTGGTGATATTGGTATACGTGGCGAATCGCAATGTAAAACCTCCATCAATGACGCACTCTCTAAATGTGTTGTTGGTAGCCGAATTTGTTCCCCAGCCGTCAATAGAGACACTATTCATTCTACAACGCGATATTTCGATCCAATTCGTTGATGAATTGACATTATAAAATCGCAGCTGGCCAGTGATGTGAATTCCCTCGATAATTGAGCTATCTGCATTACTATTAAAATCCCAATTTCCCTGAATCTGAGTTATTCCCGTAGCTGAAGCGGAGTCTGTATTATAGCCTGCACCAAAAATATACAGTCTTTTATTGAGCGTTTCATAACTCGTAATGAGCCCTCCAGGTAGGTAAATCGTATCGCCATCCACCGCGGCGTTGTAGGCGTCTTTGAAATGATCCTGCCCATCAAAAATGGTTACAGTACCATTGCTGTGCAGTGCTGTTTTTTGCTGAGCCCGGGTAAGGGTGAAAACAAATACGAATGAGATCGAGAGAAGGAATGCAATTGGTTTCATCGCTATAATATTTAATTATGAAACCAAATTTATTTCGTTCGCCTTTTTAGAACTATGACAATTGTCAGGTTATCAGGGAGTTAAACATATAGGAATCTATATTTATAAGATGGTAGTGGGTTCTTGACATCGGCCTTTTCCTGGAATCGTGAACCGAAATCCGTAGACCCGCAATCCGAATGGATGGACTTCTCTAAACGAAAAACAGGTGAGCTGTTTTGAATATTGATTTTCCCTTAGCGGGGAATCGTTCAATGTCACTTTTTAGCTGGGAGTTGCGCATTGAACTATCAATACGCATTATTTTTGGGCAATACTTGGTTATTGTAGCTAGGTATTTATTTGATTACCCTGTTTTTCAAGTCCATTCGTCCGTGGAGAATTCTAATGATTTCGATTTCATCGTTAGAAACGATTTGATAAAAAATAATGTGTTTTTGAGATTTAAGACCGAATAGATTTTCCTTTATTTCATCATATTCTCTTCCTATTGCAGGGTTTTCACCAATTGACTTACAAGCGTGTTGGATATAAGAGTAGTATTTGTCAGCTTGAGTTTCAGACCATTCTTGAAAAGTATAAAACCAAATATCATTTAAATCATCAATGGCTTCTTGTCTGAAAATCACGTTAGCCATTTTTATGTTTTTCAGCTTTTAACTTTTTCAAATTCTCTTCAAAATCAAAATCTTCCACTCTTGGACTGTTTAACCCTTCTTGAATGGCATTTTTTAAAGCAATGACTTTGTTTTCTTCGTTTTCTAAAAGTCGAAGTCCAGCTCGAATCACTTCGCTAACATTCTTATAGCGTCCAGTCGAAACTTGGGCCTGAACAAATTGGTCAAAATAATTACCTAAAGATACGGATGTGTTTTTCATCTTAATTTCTCTTTCTGTAAAGTTACCAATATTTGGTATAAGTTCAAATTTTCGTTCTGAATTCCCTCGACCCGCAATCCGAATGGATGCACTTCTCTAAACGAAAAACAGGTGAGCTGTTTTGAATATTGATTTACCCTTAGCGGGGGACCGTTCAACTATGTATTCATGCTGGGTACTACGCACCGCAATGCTTGCCCCGATTATTTCGGGGAATGCTTAGTTATTGGCAAACGTTTTTTCTATTTCTTCCAAATGTCAATTCCAAATACAATTGCCAAAATTGCTGCACATTCATGGATTAATCCGTCTAAATTGAGCTCATTTCCTAAATGAAGAATAGTGCTTTCATTGTGGACATAAGATCGACAGTATTTTATTTCTTTTACTCCTTCAGGTATTGGAAACGAGTTTCGATTAGAAGCGGTATAGTCAACAAACCAACCAATTCCTTCTTCTTGAGTCAATATATCTGCCAGTCTTTCATCTATATGCGTCAATGAATTTCTAATCTCTCTATCGGTCAATATCTTCGGTTCAAAGTTCTGTTCATCGCATAACTTTTTAACGTATTCGAATCTCTCAAGTCGTAGTTCAAAAGCGGTTTGTGATTCCAGTCTCGACTTATGAGGACTTCCATTAAACAATATTTGAGATGCAATTCCTGCTTGTGCACAAAGGTCTTGCAGAACGGGAGGAATATTAGGGTCAGCAAATACTTTATTTCCTTCTTTCGGTCCACAGCTTTGATATAAATAATTTATCCGAGCCAAGGTTGCTTGAAGAGCTGACGAGCCTTGCGTTAAAATTAGATTTTGAACATTATTTAATTTTCTGTCCAATATCAAATTTCGTAAGCCATATATTCCTGCAGGTTCATTCATTTTTTAATGTTTGGCAACGTTTTGCCGCTTGCCGCAGTGGGGGATTTCGAAGCACTTCACTGTCAACTAAGCACAAATGTTGATAGAAGCACTGCACTTAATTTAACCACATCAGCCCCCATTGCGGCAAACGGCTGTTATAAGCCGTTTTTTCTCTTCCTATCGTCATTCTATATAATACCAAGGTATATTAAAAAGTCCTTTTTTTAGGTCAATTTTTATTGTTTGCCCTATTTGAATATCGTCATATTGAGTTCTTGCAACTGATATTTCCTCTTTGTCATAATGATGTCCCCAAGGATTAACTTTAACGTAATAAGTTTTTCGTCCTCTTCTCCCTTTACTTATTCTTTTGTCAATAACTTCTGTTTCATAAATTTGCGGTTCGGATTTGTCATAAACACAGTTTGCTCCGTATGTTCCTGCGTAGCTAAACAAAAACACATTGAAGATAAGGGATAGATAAATCCAAGTTTTGCTTTTCGTTGTGTTGTCAATCACTTTGTGTGTTGCAAATAGAATACCCAACATAATTGCAAATGCAATTGTCCCAGGTATAATCATACTGTAAAAGCTTTCAAATTCATAGTCAAGTAGAACTCTAATCAAGATTATCCAAGCAGCAAAGTCTATAAAGTCCGCTACGTCATATTTGTCGCTTCCATCATCATCTTTTGAAATTTCAACAAGACTTGCAATACTTGGTCTGCCTGTAATTCCATTGAGGATAAGTCCAAGTATAGGCATACACAATAATGCAGTAAATAGAATGTCGTAAGGTTTTGGATAAAACAAAAACCAAAGTCCAAGTCCAACTGTAACATATTCTAACCAGTCAAGTTTGTGAAAGGTTAGTTTTGAAATTGTCACTTTACTTCGCTTTTCTTTTCGTCTATTTCGTCTTGCTTCTGTCATTATTGTGTCTCGTCCTAAAATGCCCTATAACGGTTTGGCTATGCGCAGTGTCCCGTCTATGTTCAACGTAGCTTTAGCGAAGTTGAAAGGGCATTGCGTATAGGTTTTGTTAGCGGCTATTTTCTTAATAAAATTCATACTTAATTATTTCTTTGGCTCCCTTTTGTTTTCGGCCATTATGTTTTTCATAGTAAAATTGACGCTCTATTAAATAGTCGTTTTCATTATAAACATATTCAACCCAACTTAAGCTCTCATCGGAATACTTTGGATATTTTATTTCTGCCTTAAGTAATCCATTGGCATAGTATTCATAGCTTGTAGAGTCAGCATTAGTCTCTGAGATTATCCATTTTTCCTTAATCAGTCTATTTATGCTATCATATTGATATTCTCTGATAGAACTTAGTTCTAATGAATCACTTTCATGAAAGTAGTAAGTGTCAGATATCATATTATTATTCTCATCATAGAGGTAAACATTTTTATAGAAAACTTTTGATGTATCTCCATAGAAGGCAACCTTTTCAATCTGGTTCCCATCAGAATCGTACTTAAAATGAATCGGGTAATCAAAGTAATGCTTATTTTCATTGTATATTTTGATGAGTCTACCAAGGCTGTCGTAGAAGTATGTGTTTAAATCATCATATCCATCGGTGCATTTATCATTAATTTTCTTTTCAGTCTTAAGATTACCATTATCGTAGTAAGCGTACGTTGTTCGCCAAATCAGTTGATGATAACCCCATTTGTTAGTATATATAGAGTCTTCGACTAGTAGTCCTTCATCATTATAAATCATTACTTTCACATCTACCTTTGAACACTTTTTGTCTTGACACTCAATTTCCTTTGTTAATCTTCCGTTCTTGTTAAATTCTTCGATCTTGATCAAGATTGGCTTGCCCTTAGATTTCGAATAATAAGACTTTGTCTTTACCGTCTGAGAATATGACATCTTAAAAAGAATACATAGTGTCAATGTTAATATTGTAGTAAACTGATTCATTTTAATTGCCGCTAACTTGTTAATATCCGTATAAACATACCACTTTTTCAAAAAAACTGCTTTTAATAGTACTCTGACAGGTTGGTATTTAACAAAATAGTCATACCCAGCACAAAGCGGGTAATGCACGCCAAATTGCCATCGAACTTCTATAATCCGCAACTTATTTATTTCCAAAAGCCGACTTCTGAAACAAAATCAACAATCCGACACCAACGGATATAGCCGTGTCGGCTACGTTGAATACGGGGCGGAAGAAAACGAAGTAATCGCCACCTTTGAAGGGGATCCATTCGGGTAAGTAGTCGGCGTAAAGTGGGAAGTAGAACATATCCACAACGCGTCCTTGTAGAAAACCGGCGTAGCCTCCTTCGGAGGGTAAAAACCGAGCGACCTCGCCGTAGCTTTCGCTAAAGAGCAAACCGTAAAAAGCACTGTCGAGAACATTGCCTATGGCTCCGGCCAAGATGAGTGAAAATGCGGTGATCACCACGGGCTTCATGTTTTTCTGAATGAGCTCGCGGAGGTAGTAAATGATTCCGCCAATGGCAAGAATCCGGAAAATACTCAACGCGTATTTGCCCCAATTTCCTCCGAACTCCATGCCAAAGGCCATTCCATTGTTTTCAGTGAAATGAATGATGAACCACGATGCGATCTCGTATTCTTGGCCCAAAACCATATGGGTTTTGATCCAAATCTTGAGTGCTTGGTCAATCAAAAGGACGAGAAGTACAATGAGCAGTACGCGTTTCAATGCCTTTTATTTCTGCATGTTTTTCGCTTCGATGCTCAAGGTAGCGTGCGGAACGAGTTTGAGGCGTTCCTTGGAAATGAGTTTTCCAGTAACACGGCAAATTCCGTAGGTCTTGTTTTCGATGCGAATCAATGCATTTTTCAAGTCGCGGATAAAGCGCTCTTGACGGCTCGCCAATTGGGCATTTGCCTCCTTACTCATGGTCGATGAGCCTTCTTCAAAGGCCTTAAACGTTGGTGAAGTATCGTCCGTTCCGTTTTCGCCATCGTTGGCAAAGGAAGATTTGATCGCGGCCAAATCCGCTTCGGCTTTGGTGATTTTTTCCTGAATCAGTGCGCGGAACTCCTCGAGCTCTGCATCGCTATATCGGGTTTTGTCGTCTGCCATTTTATTACGCTTTTTCAAGGGTTATGGTGGTTTGGATATTATCGAATTCAACCTCCAAACCGCTCTCTATTTTGTCCGCCCATTTCAACTCCTGGGCCAGTGTTTCGTTACAAATATATTCTAAATTGTGATTTAGCGCCCTTTCGAGCGTTTCTTGTTTTTCAACATGCAAGATGATTTTGTCGGTTACTTCCAAACCGCTGTCTTTGCGGAGGTTCTGTACCCGATTGACCATCTCACGCGCAATGCCTTCGTCGCGGAGTTCATCGCTGATGGTGATGTCCAAGGCCACCGTAAGGTTGCCTTCCGTGGCTACGGTCCAACCCGGAATATCTTCCGAGGTGATTTCGGCATCTGTCGATTCCAAAACGACTTTATCATCGCCAAATTGCAAGGTAGCTCCGCCATTTTGTTCAAAGGCCGCAATATCATCCTGTGAGTACTGCGCCAATGCTCCAGCAATCTGCTTCATCAATTTACCATAACGCGGTCCCAATGCACTGAAGTTGGGTTTGATCTTCTTGACCAAGACACCTGTTGTATCCTCCAGTAATTCCAATTCCTTTACATTCACTTCCGACAGTATCAAGTCGCGAACAGCGCTCAATCGGTTTTTCATATCGGCACTTAACACCGGAATCATCAGTTTGCCCAACGGCTGGCGTACGCGTATTTTCTCTTTCTTGCGAATCGACAACACCAATGAGGTAGCGCGTTGTGCCAAGCTCATGCGCTCTTGCAATTCTTTATCAATAGCCGATTTTTCCACTGTCGGGAATTCGCTGAGGTGAACCGATTCAGCGGTTTCCAATCCAGCCACGTCGTTCAAATCGCGATACAATTGGTCGGCGTAGAAAGGAGCAATCGGAGCCATCATTTTGCTCATCGCGTACAAACACTCAAAAAGGGTCTGATAGGCCGAGATTTTATCCTCGGTATAATCGCCTTTCCAAAAACGACGGCGACAAAGACGAACATACCAATTGCTGAGGTTCTCCGTTACGAAATGACTCATCAGTCGAGCCGCTCGGGTCGGTTCGTAATCGGCAAAAGCGGCGTCTACTGCTGCGATTGTCGTGTTCAGTTCTGACAATACCCATCGATCGATTTCCGGACGGTTTTCAACCGGAATGCGATCTTCGGAATACGTAAAGTTGTCGATGTTGGCGTATAGCGCAAAAAACGAATAGGTGTTGTACAACGTGCCAAAGAACTTGCGCTGCACTTCGACAATTCCCTCTTGGTCAAAACGCAAGTTGTCCCACGGCTGCGCGTTGCTGATCATGTACCAGCGCGTTGCATCCGGACTGTATTTTTCAAGGGTTTCAAATGGATCCACGGCGTTGCCCAATCGCTTGGACATTTTGTGACCGTTCTTGTCCAGTACCAAACCGTTTGAAACGACATTTTTATAGGCCACCGAATCGAACACCATGGTTCCGATGGCGTGCAGGGTAAAGAACCAACCTCGCGTTTGATCCACTCCTTCGGCAATGAAATCGGCGGGGTAAAAACCGTTCTCATCCACCAGTTCTCGATTTTCAAACGGATAGTGCAACTGCGCATAAGGCATCGAACCGCTGTCGAACCACACATCGATCAAGTCGGCTTCGCGACGCATCGGTTGGCCCGAATCCGAAACCAACACAATGTCATCAACGATGTGCTTGTGAAGATCAAATCGGTCGTAGTTTTCGTCCGACATATCTGCCGGGTCAAAATCAGCAAAAGGATTGGCATTCATCACGCCAGCTTCTACCGCTTTTTGGCATTCGTTTTTGAGCTCTTCGACCGAACCGATGCAAACTTCTTCGCTTCCGTCTTCGGTGCGCCAAATCGGAATTGGAATTCCCCAATACCGTGAGCGCGATAAGTTCCAATCGTTGAGGTTTTCCAGCCAGTTGCCAAAACGCCCGGTTCCGGTACTCGCCGGTTTCCAATTGATCGTGTTATTCAGTTCGATCAATCGATCTTTGACTTCCGTCGTGCGAATAAACCAACTGTCCAGCGGATAGTACAATATCGGTTTGTCCGTCCGCCAACAGTGCGGATAGCTGTGTTCGTATTTTTCTACTTTAAATGCTTTGTTTTCTTCTTTCAGCTGAATGGCGATTTCTACGTCCACACTCTTTTCGGGCTCTTGCCCCGCGTCGTAGTATTCGTTTTTCACGTACTTGCCTGCGTACGGTCCCATTTGGCTTACAAAGCGCCCTTGAAGATCTACCAGTGGAGTGGGGTTCCCGTGTTCGTCGGCCACCAACATCGGCGGAACTCCGGCATCGCGAGCTACCTGAGCATCATCCGCACCGAAGGTTGGAGCGGTGTGCACGATTCCGGTACCGTCCTCGGTGGTAACAAAATCACCTGGAATTACGCGAAAGGCATCCTCTGGCCGTTCCATCGGTTGAGCGTAGTCGATGAGCTGCTCATAGCGCATATCCAACAAATCGGCTCCCGTGAATTCTTCAGCGATGCGGTATGGAATTTTCTTGTCTCCCGCAGAATAGGTCAACTCATCTCGCTGCTCGTATTTTTTATCAAAATTTTTGGCGACGAGGTCCTTGGCCAAAATCACCGACATGGGTTGATGGGTGTATTGGTTGTAGGTCTCGACACGTACGTACGCAATCTTTTTTCCAACGGTAAGCGCCGTGTTGCTCGGCAACGTCCATGGCGTGGTGGTCCAAGCGATGAAGTATACATCGCCTTCCACATTCGCAAAACGAGCTGCTCGATCATCGCGAACCATTTTGAACTGCGCCACAACGGTCGTGTCCTTCACGTCTTGGTACGTTCCAGGCATGTTCAATTCGTGCGAGCTCAGTCCAGTTCCAGCTTTTGGACTAAAGGGCTGAATGGTGTAACCCTTGTATAGAAGGTTTTTATTGTGGATCTGCTTGAGCAAATACCACACCGACTCCATGTATTTCGTTTTGTACGTGATGTACGGATCGTCCATGTCCACCCAATACCCCATTTTGTGGGTCAGGTCGTTCCAGATATCCGTGTATTTCATCACTGCCTTGCGGCAAGCATCGTTGTATTCTTCGATGGTGATTTTAGTGCCGATGTCTTCTTTGGTGATGCCCAACTCTTTTTCAACTCCGAGCTCTACAGGCAACCCGTGCGTATCCCAGCCCGCTTTGCGTGGAACGCGATAGCCTTTCTGGGTTTTGTACCGACAAAAAATGTCTTTGATGGCACGAGCCATAACGTGGTGAATGCCCGGCTTTCCATTCGCCGATGGCGGTCCTTCGTAAAATACGAACGGACGATTTTCATCGCGTGTCGAGATGCTTTTTTCGAAAATATTTTCGCGCTCCCAAAATTCAAGAATTTCCTCTGCTACTCCCGTCAGGTTCAGTCCCTTGTATTCTTTGTATGATTTAGACATTTGTCGCCTTTTTTAAGAAAACGCGAAGGTAACTTTTTGATTTGGAAAATGGAAACGGGGTTATCGATGTTCGGGAGTCGGGAGTCGGGAATCGAGAGTCGGTAGTCGTAGGGTTTAGGAATACATTAAGAATCCCATGATAGATACGCAAGATATTGCGTCTGTACACTGGATGGATCGAAGCTTAACTATTTGGTTGTCGGATTACGGATAACGGTTTACGATCCCAGTCACCTAGTTTCCCAGTCTCCCAGTCTCCTAGTTTCCCAGTCTCCCAGTCACCGGAAAATACCGTATTTTTATAGAAAATTTAAAAGCGATATGAGCACAGAGGAATTGAGAGTAGAGGTTCGACATTTGAATATCGATGATTACGATGATTTGAAGGACTCCATGATCGAAGCATATTCGGGATGGGAGAGCAGTTATTGGAAAGAATCGCACATCAAACGATTGCTCGAAATATTTCCAGAGGGCCAGGTGGGCGTTATGGTGAATGGAAAGATTGTGGCCATTGCATTGGCGCTCATAGTGGATTACGCCAAATATGGTGATGAACATTCGTACCGCCAGATTACGGGAAACTTTACGTTCTCGACCCACGATCCGGATGGCGATGTGCTGTATGGAATCGAACTCTTTGTGCATCCCGATTACCGCAACCTGCGGTTGGGAAGGCGTTTGTACGAAGCGCGAAAAGAAATCTGTGAAAAGTTCAACCTGCGCTCGGTAATCATCGGAGGGCGCATTCCGAATTACAATAAATACGCCGATGAATTGACTCCTCGCCAGTACATCGATAAAGTAAACCACAAAGAAATATACGATCCTGTTTTTTCTTTTCAATTGGCGAATGACTTTCGTCCGATCAAGATTCTGAAGAACTACCTCGAGGGCGATACCGAGTCGTTGGAATACGCGGTTTTACTGGAGTGGAGCAATATTTATTTCGAAGAAAAGGAAACCTATTTCTCGCAGACCAAAAGTGTGGTTCGATTGGGTTTGGTGCAATGGCAAATGCGTTCGCATCGTGGAATGGACAGCTTGTTTGAGCAGGTCGAGTTTTTTGTGGATGCCGTAAGCGGTTACAATGCCGATTTTGCGCTGTTTCCCGAGCTGTTCAACGCACCGTTGATGTCGGAGTATAATCACCTGCACACCAGCGATGCCATCCGGAAGCTCGCGGAACATACCGATGATATTCGTCAGCGATTTCAGGAGTTGGCCATTTCGTACAACGTAAATATCATCACGGGAAGCATGCCGTTGATGGACGGAAACAAATTGCTGAACGTGGGCTTTTTATGCCGACGCGACGGATCGTATGAGCGATACGAGAAAGTGCACATTACGCCCAACGAACTCAGCGCTTGGGGAATGACGGGGGGAGATCAAATTCGCGTTTTTGATACCGACTGCGGTCGGATAGGAATTGTGATTTGTTACGATGTGGAATTTCCGGAGTTATCGCGTTTGTTAGCGGATCAAGGAATGAATATTTTGTTTGTTCCGTTCCTAACCGACACCCAGAACGGCTATATGCGGGTGAGGAGTTGTGCTGCGGCACGCGCCATTGAAAACGAATGCTACGTAGCCATTGCCGGATGTGTCGGGAATTTGCCCAAGGTGCAAAACATGGACATTCAATACGCTCAAAGCGCGGTTTTCACGCCAAGTGATTTCTCTTTTCCGACCAACGCCGTAAAAAGCGAAGCAACGCCCAACACCGAGATGACCCTGCTGGCCGATGTGGACCTCGACTTGCTCAAGGAGTTGCACGAAATGGGAAGTGTACGAACGATGAAAGATCGCCGAAAGGACTTGTACGAACTGCGAAAGCTGAACCCGAAAAAGTAGGAATCATTTTTGATACAGGTAGGCTGTTGAATGTTTTTTAATTCTTTCGCAGAATACCTGCACATAAAATAAACGTATTGATGAAACGCCTTTCTAACGGCATTACGCTTCGAGCGCGCATATTTATCGGAATGATCGTCATTCTGATCATCAGCTCCATACTGATGGCGGGATTGACGACGTATCATTTTTCCAACGAAAACGAAGAGTACCACAAAGAACGCCTAAAGCGCAAGGAAGAAGCAATCCGCGCGAGTATCGACTACTTCTTGAAACAGGATACCGATGTGCAAAAAACGGATTCTCTGGTGCGTGTTTTCGATACCAAAATCTGTGAACTGGCCGATATCAACAACATGGATATCAACATCTACAACCGTTCAGGTCATTTGTTGATTACCTCTCGTCCGTACTTGTTCGACAATCAAATCTTGAACGACACGCTCGAGCCCTATGTGTTGGACTCGCTGAATGCGGGGATCGATCGGTATGTGGAGGAAATGCACAAGGACACGCTGCACTACCTCAACACCTTCGGATACTTGCGAAACGAATTGGGCGAGCCCATTGGAATTATCAATGTACCGTATTTGCAAGACGACAGTTTTCACCAAAAGGAATTGCGTGCTTTTCTCAGCTCATTGGCGCAGGTGTACATTTTACTGTTTATCGGAGCAGCCATTATCGCCTACCTCATTTCCAACTACATTACCCGCTCACTGCGCGAGATTAGTGGCCGGATCGAAGGGCTTAAAATTGATGGAAAAAACGAACCTTTGCACTGGCCGCGCGAAGACGAAATTGGCGATGTTATCCGAGAGTACAACCGCAAGGTGGAGGAATTGGAGAAAAGCGCTGAGCTATTGATGAAAAGCGAACGCGAAGCAGCTTGGAAGAAAATGGCGCGGCAAGTGGCGCATGAGATCAAAAATCCATTGACGCCGATGAAACTCAGTTTACAGCAGCTCGAGCGTTCGATGGACAAGGACGATCCGGACTTTGATGCCAAGATGAAGAAGTTTATCCGCAGCATGATTTCCTAAATCGATACGCTTGCCAATATTGCGGGAACCTTTAGCAGTTTTGCCAGCATGCCTCATCCCAAGCGCGAATACTTCATGCTCAATGAAGTACTGTATTCGAGCGTGGATTTGTACGATCCGAACATTGTAAAATGCACTTCTGAAAATGCATCAAAAATTCGTGTAACTGCAGATCGCGAACAGCTCGTACGCGTGATGAACAACTTGATCAATAACGCCCTGGACGCTACACGTGAGGCCGAAAATCCCGAAGTGCGCATTGATGTAGAAGCATTGGATCATCGGGTCAAAATTACGGTGAGCGATAACGGAGTTGGGATTCCACAGGAAGATCAAGAACGTATTTTTGAGCCCAATTTCACCACCAAGTCATCGGGAACAGGACTGGGATTGGCGATGGTTCGAACGATCATCGAAAACATGGGCGGCAGCATTTCGGTGGCCAGTGAACCGGGCTTAGGAGCGCAATTCTCCTTTACAATTCCGATAGCCGATGAATAATCGCTAATTTTACCCCAAACAAAATGCAACTGTATGACTTTTGAGACGATTTTAACCGATATCGAAAACGGAATACTAACCGTTACCATCAACCGACCGAATAGCCTGAATGCGCTCAACGAGCGTTTTTTTAGCGAGATGGCGACTGTGATGGAGGACGTGTACAACAACGCCGAAATTCGCGCGGTGATTCTTACCGGAATGGGAGAGAAAGCATTTGCTGCTGGCGCGGATATCAAAGAGTTTATGAACTACAACGTGGAGCAGGGAAAACACCTTAGCCGCAATGGTCATGAAGTATTGAATTCGATTGAGCAATGCCCGAAACCCGTTATTGCTGCGGTGAATGGTTTTGCTCTCGGAGGCGGATGCGAATTATCGATGGCTTGTCATTTGCGTATCGCATCGCCCAATGCCATCTTCGGACAACCGGAAGTAAACTTGGGTGTGACACCGGGCTACGCCGGAACCCAGCGCTTAATCCAGTTGATCGGAAAAGGACGGGCCATGGAATACTTGATGACGGCCAAAAACATCAAGGCGGAAGCGGCACTCGACATGGGATTGGTCAATAAAATTGTTGAGCAAGATCAACTGCACAGCACGGCGTATGAAATGGCCGAACTGATCGCCAGTAAATCTCCAGTCGCTATTGCGGGAGTGGTCGATTGTGTGAATGCGTATTTCGCCGAAGGCGTCGACGGATTTGAAAAAGAAATTGAAGTGTTTGGAAACTGCTTTGGCACGGAAGACTTCAAGGAAGGAACGACTGCGTTTACCGAAAAACGCAAGCCTTCATTTCCCGGAAAATAATTCGGGAACCAACCGCGCAGCATGAATCCTATTCGCAAATTTTTGGGGCAAACGGCAATCTATGGCATAGGTCATATGGTCGGTCGTTTGCTCAATTTTTTGCTCGTGCCGATTTATGTCAGTCAGTTTACTCGCGCCGAATACGGCCAAGTGACCGATTTATACGCCATGGTGGTTTTTCTCATCGTGGTGCTGACTTACGGGATGGAAACTACTTTTTTTCGTTACATCCACAAGGATGAAGAACCCAATCGCGTGTACAGTACGGGATTGATTTCTCTGATTTCCACTTCGGTTCTTTTTTTGGCGATGGTCGTGCTTTTCAGCGGATCGATTGCTGGAGCTTTGCGGTATGCGGGGAATCCCGAATACATCCTTTGGTTTGCATGGATTCTTGCACTGGATGCAATTGCAGCTCTGCCATTTGCAAAACTTCGCGCCGAGAATCGAGCCAAGCGCTTTGCGGTAATCAAGTTTCTGAATATCGGCATCAACGTTGCCCTCAACTTGTTTTTCATTCTGTTTTTACCGCTTTATCTTGAGAAAAATCCAGATTCTGCCCTTTCGGCCATTTACGATCCGAACATGGGTGTGGGCTATATTTTTCTATCCAATTTGGCCGCCAGCGCCATTACCTTATTGATTTTACTTCCGGAAATTCTACCATCATCTCCTCGCGAGAACCGCATTGGATTTACGCCAAAGTTTGATCGCAAACTGTGGAAACAAATGATGTGGTATGCTTTTCCGATCATGCTTGCCGGATTGGCGGGAGCGGTGAATGAAGTAGCCGATCGGCAGTTTTTGAAATATCTATTACCCGCCGATGAGTCGTTTACCCAGTTGGGCGTGTACGGAGCATGTTATAAGTTGAGTATTTTCATAACGCTATTTATTCAGGCTTTTCGCTACGGTGCCGAACCTTTTTTCTTTGCCCAAGCCGGTCGCAACCGCGAGGTGTACGCCCGAGTGATGAATATATTTGTGATGTTTGTGGTGGTGATATTTGTTGCGCTCAACCTCTTTCTGGATCCCATCTCGCAAGTATTTATTCCCAATCCCGCTTACCACGAAGGATTGCATATCGTACCGATTTTGCTCATGGCGAATTTATTTTTAGGGCTTTACGTAAACCTTTCGATTTGGTACAAGCTATCGGACCAAACGCGTTATGGCGCGATGATATCGGGAGTCGGAGCCGTGATTACCATCGGCCTGAACCTGTTGTTGATTCCCAAAATGGGCTATACGGGAGCGGCGTGGGCTACCTTGGCGACCTATGGAACCATGATGGTCATTTCTTATGTCCTCGGACAAAAGCACTATCCCATTCCTTACCACTGGCAAAAAAATGCGGGATTTATCCTGTTCGGCATAGCGATCGTGCTCATCATGAGAAACATACATCTCGGCATTGCAATCAACGCCATTGCATTCGCTATCTTTGCCGCAGTATTGATATATTTCGAGCGTCATTCGATCAAACGATTTATAGGAAAATGAAAGAAACACCGGTACGTATAGTTGTCAAATCCCCTCATGGAACACCCGAATACAAAACCGAACACTCCGCTGGGGTGGATCTTCATGCGGTGCTCGAAGAACCCGTTGTCCTCGGTTCGCTGGAGCGAAAACTAATCCCAACCGGATTGTTTATCGAGTTGCCCGAAGGCTTTGAAGCTCAAGTTCGCCCGCGAAGCGGACTCGCACTAAAGCAGGGAATCTCCGTTGTCAATACGCCCGGAACCATCGACGCCGACTACCGCGGTGAGATTGGCGTAGTACTGATCAACTTATCGAATGAGAACGTCACCATTTCGGATGGCGATCGCATTGCCCAGCTCGTTGTTGCGCGTTATGAGCGCGTAAAATGGGTTGAAACTGAAAACTTAAACGAAACCGAACGCGGCGCAGGTGGATTTGGATCCACGGGGCGTCAATAAAAAACCACAGAATGAGAATTATTATCCCAATGGCCGGAAGAGGCTCACGTCTCAGACCTCACACCTTAACCGTTCCGAAACCATTGATTCCCATCGCCGGAAAACCCATTGTACAACGCTTGGTGGAAGACATCACCAAAATGCAATCCGAGAAAGTTGAGGAAATTGCTTTTGTCATCGGAGATTTTGGTGCGGAAGTAGAGCAGCAGTTGCTGGATTTGGCCGAGCGCATGGGTGCAAAAGGGAGTATCTATTATCAAGATAAACCTCTTGGCACAGCGCATGCGATTTTGTGTGCAGCCAACAGTATGCGCGGGCCTGTGACCGTTGCCTTTGCCGATACCCTTTTCCGCGCTGATTTTAAAATCGATAGCGAGAAAGACGGTGTGATTTGGGTCAAGCAAGTGGATGATCCGAGTGCTTTTGGTGTGGTGAAGATGGATGACGACGGCGCGATATCAGACTTTATCGAAAAGCCCACCGAGTTTGTATCAGACCTCGCCATTATTGGAATCTATTATTTCAAAGACGGTGAGAATCTGCGCAAGGAGTTGCAATACATCATCGATAACGATATCCGCGATAAAGGTGAATACCAACTCACCACGGCCTTGGAAAACATGAAAAACAAAGGATTGAAGCTGTATCCCGGCACCGTAGACGCATGGATGGATTGCGGAAACAAGGATGTTACAGTGGAGACCAACGGACGTGTTTTGGAATACCTGAAGGGAAGTCCGTTGATCGATCAATCTGCGGTGAATGATAACTCCAAGGTAATTGCGCCTTGTTATATTGGTCCGAATGTTGTGTTGAAGAACAGTACAGTTGGCCCGTATGTTAGTATCGGAGCGAACAGTCGGGTAGAGGATTCGACCATTTCGAATACCATCATTCAAGAGGATTCGACGATTGTTAATGCCGAACTGGATAATTCGATGATTGGAAATCACGTTGAATATCGAGGAAATAGCAAGTCGGTGAGCATTGGCGATTACAGCCAGTTGAAATAAGCCGACACAATGGTTGTCATTCCCACCGATTAGGGAAAGACAACAGGTTTAAAACGATATAGATGAAATACTACACACTACTCTTTGGACTTCTTGTTTTACTGTCGACGGGATGTGGCTCGGGCGAAATGCTATCGAGCAATCCTGTGACAGACGGAGAGCAAGTGTCGGATCCGCTCAGTGAACGGGATCGAAGGAAGTTTGACAGCTACTTTTTTGAAGGAGTCAAGCAACGATCGTTGGAAAATTACGACTTGGCATTGAAAAGTTTCGAGGAGTGTGCGCTTTTGGATCCGAGCAATGCCGTTGTGCAATACGAAATTGCCCAGGTACATCTCGTACTCAACCGCATTGATCAAGCCCAAGTGTATGCCGAACGAGCCATCCAATTGGATCCTTCGAATAAGTGGTACAAGATTATGCTGATTTCGATTTACGAGTACCAGCAGCAGTACGATAAGCAAATTGAGATTTACCAGTCGCTTTTGAAAGACGAGCCGGGAAACATTGATTACCTGTTCGACATGGCCATTGCTCAGATGCAGATTGGCGATTATGCCGAGGCGATTAAAACCTATGATTTATTGGAAGCCGAAATCGGGATTCGCGAAGAAATCTCGGAACAGAAAAAGGCGTTGTACCTGCGCATTGGCGATGTAAAAGGAGCTGCCAATGAATTGGAAAAGTTGATTGAAGAGTTTCCAGATAATGCGTTGTATTATGTTCGTTTAGCCGAGCTTTATCAAGCCAACGGGATGGAAAAAGAGGCCGATGAGGTGTTTGGCCGTGTGATGAAAATGGATATTGCCGATCCCATGATCGCTTTAGCCATTGGCGATTATTTTAAGCAAAAAGGCGATTTTGAAACGACGTTTGGCTACTACGAAAAAGCCATGAATGATCCCGACTTGGATTACAATCGAAAAATTCAAAAGTTGCTCGAGGTATATTCTCTCGTAAATCGAGCGGATAGCTTGTACGAAGGAGCGCTTGTATTGGCGGAAGCCGCAGCCGAAACCCATCCAAAAACGCCCGAAGTATGGGCCATGCTCGGAGACTATTATCGGTTGGATAACCGCGTAGAAGACGCACAGCGTGCTTTTCGTACGTGTACAGAAGTAGGCGGAAACAAGTACGAAATATGGATTCAGTTGCTATTGGCCGATAGCGAACTGCAGCAATGGCAACAACTGGCGGATGACGCCGAGAAAGCTCTTGAGTTTTTTCCCAGCCAATCCGGAATCTATTATCTCGGTGGATTGGGATATCTGCGCATCGAGGATTATGCCGCTTCGATCGATTTACTTACCGCCGGACTCGACTACGTATTGGGCGATGCGCGATTGAAGGTGGATTTTTATTCCCTACTTGGCGAGGCGTATTACCGCGATAAGCAGTACGAAAACAGCGATAAATATTACGAAAAAGCACTTTCCATCAACGCCAATAATGTGTTGGTGCTCAACAATTACGCCTATTACCTTTCGGTACGTGGCGACAATCTGGAACGCGCCGAAGAGCTCAGCCGCAAATGCAACGAGTTGGACCCGAATAACGGAGTTTATCAAGATACCTACGCATGGATTTTGTACAAAATGGGCGATTACACCAACGCGCTGCTGTGGATTGAGAAAGCCATTCAGAATGGTGGAGCGTCGAGTGGTGAAGTATTGGAGCATTACGGTGATATCCTCTTTCGTCTCAATCGCGTAGAAGAGGCCGTGGAGCAATGGAAGAAAGCGGCGGAAAAAGACGACGCAAGTGATTTGATCGATAAAAAAATACGTGACGAGCAATTGTATGAATAGAGTCGCTTTAATACTGATTGCCGGTTTGATGGTGATTGCCGGTTGCCGCTCCAAAAAGGAACTGGTCGATGGGCGCGAAGTGCGCGTTTTGAACTATGAAAAGTTGAGCGCAAAAATGGAAGAGCGCGTCGAGGCGATGGATTATTATTCGTCGCGCGTAAACGGGCGCTTTGACGACGGAAAGCTCAAGACCAATTTCACCGCCAAAGTGCGCATGAAAAAGGACAGCGTAATCTGGATGTCGGTATCGGTGGCCTTGGGTATCGAGGTGGCTCGAGTAATGCTCACACCCGATAGCATTATGATGATCAATCGATTGCAGAAAAATTATTTTACTGGCGGTTATGACTACCTGAGCACTACATTGGGTGTGCCGGTGAGCTATGAAATGGCGCAGGCTATTTTTACCGGGGAACCGTATTATCCGGTGGATAAAAAAATGAAGTTGAGTCTCGAGAGCGATAGTTACCAAATGAAAAATAACCCCGGTCCGACCGAAATTCAGAAAACGGTATTCATACAACCCTTTTTGTATTACGTCACTCAACAATCCTACATCGATCCGGTGAGTACACGAGCGTTGCATGCCGAGAACCAATCGAGCACAATAACCGATGACTTGGTTTGGGTGAATAAAATGGCCCTGACTTTTGTAGATGGAGCGGCTAATAGTACGGTGAGTCTTGAAATGCAGGTGAATGCCATCAAGACGGAAAGCAATTTATCCTTCCCTTTTTCTATTCCCGATAAATTTGACCGTGTTGAATAAACTGTGGCTCATATCGCTGATGATTATCGCTGCTTCGGTGGGACTTTTTGGTCAGAACAAGGAGGAACTCCAGAAAGAGAAAAAACGCCTGCAGCAGGAGATTGAATACACCAATCAGCTGTTGGACGAGACCCGAAAAACGCGCCAGAATTCTGTAGCAGAGGTACAAGCCTTACAACAGAAAATCCGTATTCGAGAGCAATTGATCGCAACGTATAATCGCGAGATTGAGTTGTTTGAAAAAGACATCGAAGAAGGAGAAGCCCGGATCGACTCCTTGGAGACGGAACTGACCCATTTGAAAGACGCGTATGCAGAAAGCATTCGCAAGGCATATACCAGCCGAAGCAAGTATCAAAAACTCATGTTTTTGCTTTCGGCGTCCGACTTTAATCAGGCGTATCGCCGATTGCAATACTTGAAGCAGTACAACGACTTTCGCCGTCTACAGGCCGACGAAATTGTCGAAAAAGCGGAGCAGGTGGAGCGCGAGATAGAACGGGTAAAGCAGCAGATTACAGCCAAGGAGAAAAGCATTGAAGAAAAGAAGGCGGAACGCGATGCACTGAGCAGTGAAGTAGCCGATAAGAACAAAACCATTGAGCAGCTACAAGGCGAGGAGAAAAAACTGAAAAAGGAAATTCGCGAAAAGGAAAAAGCGGCGAAGAAACTCGAGAAAGCCATCGAGCGCATTATCAAGGAAGAGATCGAGCGGGCGCGAAAGGAAGCTGAAAAGAACAATGCAGAAAAACCAGACGATGGAGGATTTGCACTAACTCCCGAAGCCAAGGCATTATCGGATAATTTTGCCGCGAACAAGGGAAAGCTGCCGTGGCCAGTGGAGAAAGGATATATCTCCGGAAAATTTGGCGAGCATCCGCATCCCGTTTTGCCCGGAATTACCGTGCGCAATGACGGTATCGACATTACCACCAACAAAGGAGCCGAAGCGCGTGCTTGTTTTGAAGGGGTTGTAAGCGGTGTGGTCGTGATTCCTGGCGTAGGAGAAGCCGTTATCGTTCGCCATGGAGCATACTTGACGGTATATTCGAACCTGAGCGAAGTGTACGTGAAAACGGGAGATCAAGTGGTGCGGAAGCAACCGCTCGGCAAGATCAACACGGATATAGCCGAAGGAAAAACAGTATTGCAATTTCAGGTGTGGCAAAACACGACAAAACAAAACCCAGAAGGGTGGATTTTTAAATAATCGGTGACCGGTGACCCGTCACCAGTGACCCGTAAAATATATGATATGAGCGATCGAATAAATTCAGACAAAGCACCAAAACCCGTAGGTCTTTATCCCCATGCGCGCAAGGTGGGCGATTTATTGTTTTTAAGTGGAGTAGGTCCGCGTACCGCGGGATCTGACGCCAACGATAGCGGTGTACCGGGCTTGGTGTTGGACCACAACGGAAACTTTGAATCCTTCGATTTCGAAGCGCAAGTTCACAGTGTTTTTGCCAACGTAAAAGCCGTTTTGGAATCCTCGGGATCATCGTGGGATAAGCTCGTTGATGTCACAGTATTTTTGGTCGACATGAAGCGCGATTTCAAAACCTTTAACCGCATTTACGCCGAATACTTCAAGGACAATCAACCCTGCCGTACGACGGTAGAAATCAACTCCCTTCCAACACCCATTGCAATTGAGTTGAAGTGTGTGGCGACTGTTTGATGGGGTGGTTTTTTATTCACTATCGGAATTATCATCGGAAAGTTCGATGACTAAATCTTCATTACCAAAAAGCTGTGAAACGTCAACAGTTCCCAAAACATATCCGTCCAGCCAAGCTGGTTTTTTTGCGTGAATAATTCCACGAGCTGTTCCTACCGATAGCATCAGTAAATGAGTTGCAAATTTTACGGGTAAGACCAGCTTATCATCTACGGTGTTTTCGGACCAAAATGAATCGTCCAAATGGAAATGACACGCACTTTCAAGTACCAAAATGGGTTGGTCCTCCTGTTGAAATGTAAACCGAGTATATAAGCCCAAAAGATGAGTTTCGGCGTTGGCTTTTACGTAAGCGCTCAGCTCGATATCATATTCCTTGTTATGGCCTCTGAAATGATCCTTGAAAGTGGCAAACTCTTCCGTAGTAATGTTGACCAAACGAAATGGAATCGAAGTGTTTTGTTCCTTTTTCATGATGCCGCAAGAGTTTTTTCATCAGGTTCTTCAACTGTGCTATTGGATAGCGTAACGACCTTAACTTTTTTACGATTGAAAATTTCGTTCTCCGAGTTATAATCTTCTGGAATCGTAGCTACTTCTGAGGTTTGACTTACTTTTCCATGGCTCACAGTATGGACCGTAATCAGCTGAGTTTCCAATACCTTTTCAAGCATACGAATAGTTTGCAAGGTAAGGTTTTGTCGTCCCTTCATTATGCGCGTTAGGGCTTGTGGCGAGACACCCAACGCTTTCGCTAAAATCGTTTGATCCCAGCCTCTTTTTTTCAAGGCATGACGAATTTTTCCTGCAATGATCACAAAATCATCCAGCGACTCTGCATGCTTTTGGTTCCATTCGGCTATTTCCTTCCATTTGGAGGTAGAGCGTCCTTTTTTATTAAGCCGCTTTAGTTTAGCTATTTTTTCTTCTCGTGTCATGAGATTGTTGTTTTAGAGAAAACCTTCTCCTTTTAGGTATTCGGTGGCTATTTGTAATTTATGTTTTTCCCGTTCTAAAAATGGGTCTTCATCCATTTTTCTGACCAATTTAATACCAAATCCTGTTATTACATATAAGTTGATGTCACAACGAACTGCGTAAACTCGAATCCATGGAGCCCGTACATTTCCCTTCGCTTTGAAATCAGTATGATAGCCTGGTACATGATAAAATTCTGGTTTGTGCAAAGGCTTGAAAAGTGAATCTAAATCGGGAGATTTTCCTTTTTCCCCATTCTTGCTGTAATGCGATAGCTGCTCAAGCATCGTATTTGCAGCACGTCTTGTATCCAATACCGCTTGATCAATGGATGGTCTCCCGAAATAAACCAGTTTTTTTTCATTCTTTTCAAAATACTCATAGAGCCATTCCGCATCTTTTAATTGAGTTGCCATTTCATCAAGGGAATGAAGTTTAGCTCCCTTCCATTGAACCGCATAAAGCGATGTATCAATGACTTCTTCGATATCTTCAACGGCAAAAGTAAACATTTATGTTTATTATCAACAAGTTTTTAACAGGATTGTTTATTTAAAGGTCTTGACAAACATGATGGGCAATGGCTTACAAATTTGAAAGTCCAATAGCGATTAGAGACGGCGGTACAACATTAGTTTTTGTATTTTACTTGAGGCTCTGCCGCTAGATTGAGTTCAGTATCTGTTGGAGTTCCAATCCGCACCTGCCCATTCTTCATCATCGGCAAGAGCCAATCCCGTAATTCGGCGAGTATTTAGTTTTCTGTTTAAACTAATTTTTCGTTCTATTCTTATTTATTTTCATAGAAAAAAGTTCTTTTTATCATTATACTATTCAATCAACTTATTCCCTAGACTATCGATGTTCAGGCAAGTAAATTTCTCTATTATCTGACACCTCCAGTAAGCTTTTTAAATAATTAAACGGTTGAGAATTATTACAAGTATTTCTCAATATTTCCGTAGTTAATTTATTTGTGATTTCAGGTCCGATTCCATAATCCGACGCTATTAAAGCAATCATTTCTTCTCTATTTAATTCTCTTTTCACTATAAATAATTTTTAATAATATAATCTTGAAATAAAAAAAGTCAATACTTTTCTTAAAATTTACTTATAATTCACTTCTTCCTCCGCAACCATCCCCAAATCACCAAGATCCTGATTTTCATCTGAATGCGCTACCCGCACCTGCCCATTCATCAACATAGGCAATAACCAATCCCGTAATTCGGAGAGTTTTTGGTTTTCTTTTCTTATTAATTCACCTTTTGAATGATATTTATCGACTAATTGACCAAATTTATCTTGGAGGTTAATTGGTGGAATTACGTCCTTGTACCAATTAACCCCATTCAAATCAAGATGCAGTACTAGTGTTCCAGATGCAAAATGTTTAATATAATTATGGTAATACTCCGAGTTAAATAAATGCCTTAAATAGTGCTTATTTAGCTTCTCATTACATATAACACTAGATATATCACAAGAAGCAACCATCTGATCATCGCCTATTGATGGTACAATTATACCTTTTCCTATAATATCCGCATTTCGAGTTACGTCGGTAATAGCTATAAGTAAATCCCCAGAATTAATATATTTATTTTTGTTTACTTTACCGTTGTAATATTTCAACCCATCAATTCTGTATGAACCGTCCAAGTTAAACGATTTAAGGTTTATCATTGGTATACCTTCTCCAGATGCTGTAGATTTTGAAGTATAAGAGATCCCCCTTTTAAATTCTATATTGTTTTCTAATGTGCTAACCTCCCAACCCTCAGGAATCTTTCGTTTCAACTCCTCATTATACACCATCTTCCCACCAGAAGATTTATAAGGCTTACCAGTCATTTCGGGCTTTTCAACCGAAGCCGCATAATCTGCCGAGGTGGGAAAATCAAATTGCACAAACCAATAGTCGTAAATAGTTTTGGCTAGGGCTTCTAACTCTGCATTGATTTTATTGTTAACCTCAATTTTAGCATCTAAATCGGATAAGACTTTGGCGATTTGTTTTTGTTCATTTAATTCAGGAAAAGGAAGTTCATAATATTTTAACGTGTTTTCATTAACTCTTTTTCTACCTGATGTACCTTCCATGCAGCTTATAGCCCGTTTTCTAAAAGTTGGACTAATTGCTAAATAATAAACAAATTCACTATCTGTTTGGTCTGTACTTCTTAATACAATAAATTCAGAAGATCCAAATGCGACTTCATCTTCCTGTAAAATATCTACATAAGCTGTTTTTCCATTCTCTAAGCAAGGTGTAATTTTGGATAATAGTGTATCGCAATTTCTAAATTTTGGGCCGCTTTTATATTCACTTAACTCATAAGAATTAATTTTTCTTTGGAATTCAGTCAAACTTGCCATAGGAATTTTTTTTGCAATAGATCCTTTTGCAATAGATTCCGCAGGATTAAAAGCAATCGCTTTTCCTATGTTTATCTTTCTCCAATTAATCATATTTCAATGTCTTCAAATTTTTCTGAATTTCCTTTTCTAAATGTTCACTTTTAGCAAATAACCGATCTAAGTTAGCTCCAAACCCCTTTAATTTATTTTCAAACTCTTCAGCAGTAATATCCACATATTCAATCTTAACTTCAAAATACTGTCCGGCACTTAAGGAGTAATTTTTGGCTTTTATCTCATCGTATTTCACCACAACCGAAAAATCTTCCACTTCTTCTTTTTTGGTAAAGGTATTTATGATATGATCCTCTTCGTCACGGCTTAATACTGTCTTTTGGTTCTTGCCCTCTTTTACGGTTTTGCCCAAATTGGAAGCATCAATCAATACCACATCTTCTTTGTTGGTGGCATCTAAAAAAACAATAGAGACATTGGTGCCGGTGGTCGCAAAAATATTAGACGGCATACTCACCACACCGGCTAATATCTTGTCGTCAACCAATTTTTTGCGTATCTTTTTATCAATGCCTGACTGTGCGGTTATAAATCCCGTTGGTACTACAACAGCAGCTTTTCCTGTGTCGTTTAAGCTGTACATGATGTGTTGTAAAAACATCGTGTAAATCGCCATTTTGTTTTTGGCTTTTTTTGGTACGTTGGGGACACCGGCAAAAAAACGGTCTTTGTTTTCTTTTTTCTTTAAATTTTCTATATCATCACTAAAGTCCAGCTTAAACGGCGGATTAGAAACGATATAATCAAATTTCCGCAATGTGCCGTCTTTTTTATGATAAGGGTCGGTCATGGTGTTCCCCTGGATGACGTTTTCAATGCTGTGTACCAACTGGTTCAACACTAAGTTTAAACGTAAGAGGTTAGAGGATTTTTGAGAAATGTCCTGAGAATAAACAGTACATTTATCTGCCCCAATAGTATGGGCTAAATTCATCAGTAAAGTTCCCGAACCTGCGCTTGGGTCGTAAATGGTCACATTACTCACCGGTTCTGGCACTAATATTTTAGCGATAATCTTAGACACGGCATGTGGTGTGTAATATTCGGCATATTTACCACCGGCATCGCTGTTATAATCTTTGATCAGGTATTCAAAAATGGTAGAGAAGAAGTCAAAACCTTCTTCCATCACGTTTTCAAAATTAAACGTAATCAGCTTATTCATTAAGGCCTTGGCGAATGCATCTCGTTTGCTGCTCACATACTCTGTAATACGATCAAACAATTGTATTTTTTGGCCATCTTCGGTTTTTACGGCAAACAGTTCGTTATTGTTTGCAGCGATATCCATCAGGGTGTCGTCCAAGAGTTTGGCAAAATCAGGTTCATTTTGGCGTTCAAACAAATATTTAATCAGTTGGTGTGGTTTTAAAAATGCCGTTGAGTTACTGAGTTGAAATTGCAAAAGCTCATAGTCTTCGTCATTCATCTCTGACAAGGTCTTGTTCCATTCTTCGTCCTCTTGCAATTCAGGCTTAATTTGCTTGACATCATAAGCAAAACGATCATTCAAAAACTTGTATAAAAAGATTTGGCTTATGATTTTAAATTCGTTGCCATCGTTGCCCAAACCATAACTGGCACAAACGGCTTTTAGTTCGTCTATAAGGGCTTTGGTTTTGGTTGTAAATTCTAAGGTATGGTTTGTCGTCATGCTGTTTTTCCGTGATATTCGTTTAAGTATTCGTCAACAATCAGTTGAGCTATAAATTTTGTAGTGGCTACATCAATTTTGGTGTTTGGGGCATTGTGAAATTCCGCATATACCAATTTGGACACTTGTCTTAAAAAGTAGCTTTCGTTATTTAAACTGTCGTTTCTGGCAAGTACAGCCAGATCTGTTTTTTCCTTTATTTTTTGAAGGGCTTCAATGATGACTGTTTTCAATTTAGAAGGTTTACCGGCTTCTACTAATCGTTTTTGCACTCTGGCATATTTGGGATCGCCTTCATATTTTTCCTTAAGCAGATCGTTTCTTCTGTTCAGTTCTTTAATGCGTTCGTGTATAGATTTTAAAGAGTCTATATTTTCCTGCATTTCGGTTTGAGACACCTCATTCAGGTTTTTGTTATCAAACAAGCGTCTCAGTTCTTCGTATAAACTTATCCATTCAGGATCTTTTGGGTCAAAGTTTCCACCCAGGGCTTCTCGGGTTTTCTTTAATATATCTTTCAGCTCACCGGCAAGTACCAATTCCTTTTCACCAATCTTTTTAAACCCGAAAACCACATCTTCCAGAGCCATATTTAACAGGTTGCCTACTTCTTCATTGTTTTGAAACGCCTCTTTGGCATGCAACAAACTCAATCGGTCTGTTGCCATGATGCGTAAACGGTTTAATTTGGTAAAATCCAAACGTTCCAACAATTCATATTCACCTACCAAACGTATGGTGTTGTATAGAGAACGTGCTTCATCAAGGGCTTTTTTGATTTTTCTTATTTCTTCCTGATTGCTGATTTGTGAAATCTGGTGTGAAAAGTTTTCAGCATTCAACAAGTCGTAATCGGCTAAAGTTTCTTTGATGTCCTGTATGGATTCCAACATTTCTTCCTTGGATAAAAACAGGTTGGAATAACTTTCCATTTCATCACCCAAAACCCCTTGAAGTTCATCAAAATAGGCTCGATTGGTTTTGTCAAACTCTTTGGAGATGTCGGCAAAATCAACCACATGACCAAATTTATGGTCTTTATAGCGTCTGTTTACACGGGTTAGTGCCTGAAGTAAATTATGTGCTTTTATAACTCTGCCCAGATAGATTTTCTTTAAGTGTTTAGCGTCAAAACCCGTTAAAAGCATATTATACACAAACAAAATATCAATTTTACCTGCTTTAAAATCGTCTCGCCATTGCTCCAATTCTTCTTTACTACCGGCATCATACAGGATTAAAGCGGCACTTTTCACACGAAACTCTTCATTGCGTTTGTCTCCATAAGAAGGTTCTGGTTCAGCTGCTTTTTGATACTTGTTTTGTACTTCTTTAGCTTCGTCAATATGGTATTCATTAAAAGCGTTGAATAAAGCTCTGGCTTGCTTACTGCTATCGCAAATTACCATCGCCCCGAGGCTTTTATCATCTTTGAGTAGTCTAAAGTTTTGAAAGTCAGTCAAAATATAATCCAACATTGGTAATACAAACGAAGGGTGGGCGTAGAGCATTTCCTTTTCGGCGTCACCTTTTTTAATCTCCAGTTCGTCCAGTATTTTTTTGAACTTGACTTTGTATTCTGTCTCTATTTCTTCACGAATAAGCTTAAGCGTATAGCCATCTGCAATAGATTTATTGTAATAGTATTTATGAATATAGTCACCAAATAAATCTTTTGATCGTACATCGCCTCCAATAAGGGGAGTGCCTGTTAGTCCTATCTTAATGGCGTTTCTGTCCGATTCCTGAAGATTGGCTAAAAAGCTGCCTTCCGGATTATAACTTCGGTGAACTTCATCAAGAAAATACACCCTTTGAATGTTTAAGTTATAATCCTTAATCGAGCTGACGTGTGGATCTTCCTTAAATTTATGGATATTGACAACGGTAATTTCTTTTTGTCCTTTGTCGTTATTAACCGCTATGACTTTTTTGAGGTCTTTAACAAATTCATCTCTGGAATTTACGGTATGTACTTTCAACCCTCTGGCTGTAAATTCGTCCCGAGCCTGGGTGAGTAAATCCAATCGGTCAACAATAAAATAGAATTTGGGTACGATATGTTGTTTTTGAAAGTAATCGGTTAAAAAAACCGTGTTGTAATATGCAAGTGCTGTTTTACCAGAACCTTGTGTATGCCAAATGATACCTTTCTTTACGCCTTGATCAAGTTTTTCCTCAATAGCTTTTGTAGCGAAGAGCTGAGGGTAACGCATGATGTGTTTTTGTAATCCTTTGTGTTCTTTTACATAAGCAAAACCATACTGAAGAATGAATTTTAACCTGTCCTTCGAAAGCATTGAGTTTAAAATCCTGTTTGTTGGCGTATCTGGATTTTTGTTGGTTTTATATTCAGGATTATTTTTTACACTGATGTAATTGGTGTCTTTCAAAAGAAAGTCTTCTACATCAGGGTTTAATGGTTCTAATTCTTTTTGAAAGTTAAAACCAATTTCTTCCCTGAAGTAATTAAATATAGGTTTCTGATAGGAGGGAGAAGCATAAAATGCACCTTGCCAAGGTTCAATTTCATTATCATCATATTCCATGTTATTGGAAAAGATCATAAACTGCGTCAGGTTGACGAATTTCCTAAATTTTTTGTTTTGAAATCGACGGTTAATGCGGTCTCGTTCTGCGATGACTCCGTTTCTGTTGTTCGGTTTTTTAACTTCAATAAAAATCAACGGCATGCCGTTGATTAGGCAAATGATATCCGGTCTAAATTCGTCTTCACCGTTTTTGTAGGCTAACTCTGTACAAACGTGAAAATCGTTGTTATCAAAATTTTCAAAGTCAATTAAACGTATCCCGGAACGCTGCGTGAGTTTTTCAAAAAACACTTTACCCAAATCTTCATTTTCTAAATCAAGACTTAGTTCTTGGTACAGTCGATCTATTTCTTTTGCAGATAAATCAGGGTTGATGCGTTTAATTGAGGGTTTAAAAACATTTGTGAAAATATTCGTCTGAAGATCCCATTGGTGCGTTTTTAGGGAAATGTATTCATAACCTAACTGGGTGAGGTGTAATATGGCAGGAAGTTTTACTCTGGAATCTTCGTTAAACGTCCTCATGAATGAATTGATAAGTTACAGGTTAAAGTCGTACATCGTCTTTAACAAATATGCTAATTTTACTTTAGTTTAGGATAGTTTGAAAAAGTAGATTTTTCCATGAAACTTAAAAGCTGGCTTATATTTCCTTAACCACGCTTCAGCTCATCAAGCGTCTTACCCGATTGATTCTTCCACATTTGCCATCCATTGGTCGATCGACCTAACACTATGCTTCCCGCGGTACTTGGTGAAGAAAAGACATAATCTTCAGTGAATTCAAATTCGCTTTCTTTTTCGATTAAAACCCCTTCTTCAACCAACTTATTTCGAAATGAAATCAAGTAATCCGGGCAAGAAGGAACGGTCTTCAATTTGGCTTGTGAACCTTTAAAAACAACAAACCCGTCATCAATGAGATCGCCTTCAGCACGAATTTTTCGCCCAGTGAGGATCAGAATCTCTTTATCCGGAACTTGGTCTTTACTCACTCTATCGTATACGGGATAACCCAATGTCGAGAGTAAAATTCGAATGGTTTCGAAGCTATCCAAAAGGTCTGCTTCCATGGATTCAGTAACAAAGGGTTTACTTGGCGCAACGGAGTTCTCAGTTTGGAAACGATTTGCTGATTTCGCATCTGCTATAGCGATGTGCTCGAGATATTTTGCATGAGACTTCGTAAAGGCATTGGTTTTGGAGACCATTACCACGGCATAATTCCAAAACTCCTTATTTCGATTGTGTTGTTGAAGACGGTACAAGCAGTCTTCAGCTTCGCCAATATAGACAAGTGGTTTAGCTTTTTCAGCGGAGTCCCCGAATAGAAAGTAGACGCCTACATTTTTGAGTTCTTCACGGGTAGCGATATACTCTAATTTATTCCGTGGTACCAAAACGGCTTTTACAATACGGTTTGTGATTTCTGCAATTTTCACACTTCGTGGTGATCCGTCAGGAAGGAAAATTTGTATGGTTTGAGGTCGGGGCATGATGTTTATCTGAAATGGTTATCCTTTTACTTTTAAACGAGAAAACTCATTATATTTTGTGTTTAGAGATTAGACTTTGTATAATTTTATCAAATAATGGCGACGGATTTTTATTTGATCCTTGCGCTGTAGTGTTTATATAAATGACATCGAAATTTTTGTCTTTCCAAAGTGAAATTTCTCGGTTTGTGGGCTTGTTTTGACCATTTAGGGGATATTCATACCCCGCTTGTTTATAGTTTTGTTGATTCACCAATTGTACCTTCTCAAAACGACCAGGCATTTTAGTAAAAAGGTTTCTAAAAATAGCGCCGACGCTATAAACGAAGTTTAAATCTGAGTTCAAGGCCACAATTGAGGCGATATCAATTATTTCTTCTTCTGCGTATTCCAGAAAACCTTTGTTTAGTTTGATACTTCCAAATGAAGAGGATCTCCATGGACATATTTCTAACGCAAATGGTTTTTTAGTTCCTTTATACTTAAACACGCGATTGAAATATTCATTGCGTTTTTCCCACCATTGATGTCCTCCGTTCAATTGTTCATCATGCTTAAATTTATAGTCATCAATTAAATAAGGAAATGGTTTAGCAAATTCTGAATACCCTTCAATTGCTTTTCCTAAGGTAACGAACCGGCCTTCCTCAGGGTTCTGAAATTCTGGCAAATAAGCGCCCGGATTGAGGTTCAAACAGACAACGGAACAATTATATGGGTCCCCTAAGTAGTGTTCTGGTAAAGCATTATCGTTGAGTTGCGTTTTCTCGCTTAAAGACGAATAGAACTGACCGCTAAAAAACTTATCAACCTTTTCATTTGATCGGAAATTACCATTATATGTACCTATGATTTGATCCCACTTATCTTGAAAGGTTTGTATTTCCTTCTGACTCATAGTTTAAAGATTATAGTTCAACTAATAGTAAATTTCTATCGCTAAACTAGTTAAAAAAAACTATGTGCTTGAGCCATACTGTTCAAGCGAAAAAAGCACAAGAAAGAAAATTGCGTAATAAAAAACATTACGAGGCAACTTTAATAGCTTGTCGAAGGGCCGGTCTACTTTTCCAAAAGGGTTACTTAAACAACCGCATCACGTCCTGTCCGTTGGCGAATAGGAGCAGCGCCAAAAGGATCACAAAACCCACAATTTGGGCGTATTCCAACACTTTTTCGCTGGGCTTGCGTCCGGTGACCATTTCCCAAAGTACAAACACCACGTGCCCGCCGTCGAGAGCTGGAATGGGCAAGATGTTCAGAAAGGCCAGCATGATGCTCAAGAAGGCCGTGAAGTTCCAGAAAAACTGCCAATCCCAATAGCTTGGAAACTGACTTCCGATGGTTAGGAAACCTCCCACGCTTTTATACGCTTCAGTTTCCGTATCGAAAATGATACTGAACTGGCGAATGTAGTTATTCAATGTATTCACCGACTTTTTCGCCCCAGCGGGAATCGACTCCAACAAGCCGTATTTGTATTGATTGGTTTCAAACCATTCGGGATTCATCTTTGGCGCAACTCCAATTTTACCGCCTTCGGGAACCACCATTGTAAATTGCAGGGTATCGCTATTGCGCAACGCGGTGAGTTGAATTTCTTCTCCTTTGTAAGTCGGAATAGAGTCTACGTACTGATCAAAGAAGAGCAGCGGGCGTCCATTGAACGCAATCACTTGGTCGCCTTCTTGCATGCCGGCTTTATCAGCTACACTTTCGTCAGAAAAAGCTCCTACGACATAGGGAAAGCGCAGACTCATAAAACTCTGGTTGTTGATCATTTCTTTGATATCGGTCGAACTGATTTCAACTTCGACTTCCTGACCATCTCGTTCGACCATTACGCGCTCTGAGCCGAGGACGATTTCCATGGGAATTTGACTGAAGCGCTCCACCTCTTTACCGTCTACGGAAAGAATTTTATCCCCATCGCGCAGGCCAATTTTTTCTCCTGTACTATCAACAGCAATCCCCCATTGTGCATTTTCAGTAGGCAGGTATTCTTCGCCCCAATAATAAAGCGTACCGGCATAGATCAGGATAGCCAAAATCACATTCACGGTGACTCCGCCTATCATAATAATCAAGCGTTGCCAAGCAGGTTTGGTGCGGAATTCCCAGGGTTTGGGTTCTTCCTTGAGCTGCTCCTTGTCCATGCTCTCATCGACCATTCCGGCAATTTTCACATACCCCCCTAGGGGTAACCAACCGATGCCGTATTCTGTGTCGCCGATTTTCTTTTTGAACAAGCTAAACCACGGATCGAAAAACAGGTAGAACTTCTCTACCTTGGTATTGAATAATTTCGCCGGAAGGAAGTGCCCGAATTCATGCAAAACAATCAACAGCGATAAGCTGAGGATGAATTGGGCGGCTTTGACGAGGATTTCTGCTATTTCCATTTTAATATTTTAACGGCACAAAGATTAAAAAACATTCTATTCATCCGGTCTTTTGACCAATTAACCATTTCCAACCAGCTCGTTTGCAATCCTTCTCGCCTCAGAATCTGAAGCGAAATAATCGTCCAGGCTCGGCTTGGCGAGGAACGTGGCTTTTTGCATCACCTTGGCGTTGAGATCGCCAATTTGGAGGAAGGAAATTTTTCCGTCCAAGAACGCTTGGTTTGTGATTTCATTGGCTGCATTGAGCGTGCATGCCGCAGTACCACCTCTTTCCAACGCATCGTAGGCGAGTTGCAAATTCACGAACGTCTCGCGATCTGGCTGTTCAAAAGTCAGGGCAGGATAATCCATAAAATTGAATCGTGGAAAATCATTTTTCAAACGATGCGGATAAGTCATCGCGTATTGAATCGGCAATTTCATATCGGGCAATCCCATTTGCGCTTTCATGCTCCCGTCTTCAAACTGTACAATGCTGTGGATTACGCTTTGCGGATGAACGACCACATCAATTTGTTCCGGGGTGAGGCCAAACAACCATTTTGCTTCGATCACTTCCAGACCTTTATTCATCATGGAGGCCGAATCGATGGTGATTTTTGCGCCCATGCTCCAGTTGGGATGTTTTAAGGCTTGCTCAACGGTCACCCCTTCGAGGTCAGCTCGCTTTTTTCCGCGAAAAGGCCCGCCACTTGCCGTGAGGTAAATTTTTTCGATCTCGTTCATGAACTCTCCGGGCAAGCACTGAAAAATCGCACTGTGTTCGCTGTCCACGGGATAAATATGAACGCCTTTTTCTCTGGCCTTTTGCATCACGATATCGCCTGCCACAACAAGCGTTTCTTTGTTGGCCAATGCAATGGTTTTCCCATTTTCTATGGCGCGTAGTGTAGGGCGTAAACCGGCAAACCCAACCAATGCAGTCAGCGCGATATCGAAGGAGTCCATTTCCATCACTTGCTCCAGCGCATCGCTACCGGCGTATACTTTGATACCGTAGTCCCATAGGGCGTCTGAAACCATTTTGTACTTCGTTTCGTCGGCGATGACGACCGCATTCGGACGATAGGCGATGGCTTGCTTAATCAGCAAATCGCAGTTCGAGTTGGCCGTGAGGATATCGACTTCAAAAACGTCGCTTTGTTCGCTCACCACTTCGAGGGCCTGGGTTCCGATGGATCCTGTACTGCCCAGTATGGCGATGCGTTTTTTAGTTTTTTCTTCCATGAAAATTGATGAGGCGATTGAATGGATTTAAAACGAAATATACTTCGTAGGGTTCACGGCCGTTCCGTTGTACCACAATTCAAAATGCAGATGAGGTCCGCTGGTTTGATGGCCACTGTTGCCAATTACACTTACCGCTTCTCCCGCACGGACGCGATCACCGGTCTTTTTTAGCAATGCGGAGTTGTGTGCGTAGACGGAAAAGAGGTTGTCGCTGTGTTGCACACAAACGACATACCCTGCTTCGGTGGTCCACGAGGCAAATACTACGGTGCCGTCCAAAACCGATAAAATAGGTTCATTCTCCGAGGCCAGGACATCTACCCCAAAGTGCCGTTTCTGGGCATCAAATACATCGTTGACAATTCCTTTGACCGGAGGAAAGAATACAAAAGACTCTACCGCATCCTCCCGTCCCGTTCCCGAAACACTGTACATCTCTTCTCGAGCAATCTCTTCGCGCAACATGCTGTCCTGTGACGAAACTTCCGTATCCAACGATTCGGCAGGTATTACGCCATCGCTAGGCAGGTTGATTTCGTACTCGGGCATATTTCCGGAAATTATCCCGTTGATGATTCGAATGTATTGTTCGTTTTGTGCGAGTTTGCGTTCGAGCGAATCCACTTGCATGGAGTTGGCCATGGCTTGTCGGCGTAGCGTTGTACTCGAATACCCCGGAATGTATTCACGAAGCGGAGTAAAGGCAATAATGATCGTAGTCAATGCGATGAGCAATACGGCACTCAATCCCGTCACGACAAAAACGTTCAATCGCGAAAGGCGGAGTGATAGCTTTTCCTCAAAGGTATCGTCGTTGAGAATGACCAATCGGTACTTGTTTCTCAACTTCTTGGAAAGGGAGCGTTTATTTTTTTCGTTGTCGGCCATAAATTTCGGCTTCAAATATCGGAATTCTCTGAGGTTTCAGGGCTTTCTCAAAAATTAAAATAATTTTGCAGATTCAAAGTTACTTAAAGACGCATAACCGGTTAACTGCGCAAATTGAAAATTAAAACGATATACAGCTCCTTTTCGTCTATTGCATTGGCTATCTTTTTGTTGAGCTCCTGCTCAACGCAGAAGGATAAATGGATCAATCGCAAGTACCACGAACTGAATACTCATTTTAACGGCTATTACAATGGTCGTGAGAGCTATCGCGAAGGGGTGAAAATGCTCGAGGTGAACGCTGTGGACGATTGGGATCGAATATTACCCGTTTACAAAACTGGATCGGAGCAAGAAGCAAAATCGATTTATAGCAAGATGGATCGCGCCATCGAGAAGTGCACCAAGATGATCAAGAAGCACTCGATGCGCATCCGCGGCGAAGAGAAAAACGAATGGATTGACGATAGCTATATGCTCATTGCCAAGGCGCGTTTTTACAAGCAGGAGTATCTCAGCGCATTGGAAGCGTTCAATTATGTGGTGGCAAATTATCCGAATACGGACATGTTTTATGAGGCCCATGTTTGGCTTGCCCGCACCCACTTGGCCATGAAGAATTACGAAAGCGGGATTTATATTTTGGACGCCATCGAGGGCAGACCCGAGGTGCCGAAATACATCCGGGCCGATATTCAAGCGGTTTTTGCCCAGTTGTATTACGAGCAAGGAGACTACCAAACCGGAGTCGATTTTTTGATGCAGGCTATTCCGAAAGAGGATGACAAAGACCGTCGTTTTCGCTATACATTTATAATGGCGCAGTTGTACCAAGAAATGGGGAGCTGTAACCGAGCCATCCAGTATTACAACGAAGTCGCCAAAGCGAATGTACCGTACGAATTTGAATTCAACTCCAAAATCAAGCGCGCATTCTGCGCCGATGCCTACACGCGAAACAATCGGGCCATTGTAGCCTCGTTGGAGGAAATGTTGGAGGATGATAAGAACCGCGAATATTTTGATCAGATATATTATGCGCTAGGGCAAATTGCTTACAACGCAGGTGAGGTAGAAAAGGCGACTGACCGATTCAAAAAGAGTGTTCGAGCTAGTATTCAAAATCCCAAGCAAAAATCACTCAGCTATCTGCGACTGGGTGAGATTTATTTTGAGGAAACCGAATTTAGAACGGCGCAGGCGTATTACGACAGCGCTATGACTTTTTTGCCGAAGGACTATCCTAATTATTCGGAGATCGAGGTATTGAATCGCAATTTGGGAGATCTGGTTGACAACCTCATTATTGTTGAGGAACAAGATAGCTTGCAGCGTTTAGCCAAGATGTCCGAATCGGATCGCAATCGCGAGATCGACAAGTACATCAATTGGTTGAAGGAAGAAGAAGCACGTAAAAAGCGCGAAGGTCAACAGGGCTTCAACCAGATGATGACCATGCGCAACGAAAACCGCAATCGGATGGCGGGCGCCACCGAAGAAGGCAAGTGGTATTTTTACAACCCAACGACTGTTTCCTTTGGGGCTCAGGAGTTCATGCGTATTTGGGGCGATCGGCCGTTGGAAGACAATTGGCGCCGGAAAAACAAACAGAGTACTGGTGGTGGCGAAGATGGAGGACAGGCACAACAGGATACCCTATACATCGCCGATGAAAATGGCGACACCATTGCGGTAACCAAGTACGATCGCGAATATTATTTGCAAGGATTACCGCTTACAGAGGAGGCAATGGCTATATCGGATAGCATGATACGCGATGCACTGTACAACATTGGAGTAATTTATCGCGAAAAACTCGATGACCCATTGAAAGCGGCTAAGGCGTTCGAAGACTTGACCAAGCGCTTTCCAGGCGACCGCATGATCCTGACGATTTACTACAATTTGTATCGCATTTATTCGGGATTGAAATTTGCTCAGGAAACACAAAAGTACAAGGACATCATTTTGAATGATTATCCGGAGAGCGAATACGCCAAAATTATATTGGATCCGGAGTATCTGGAGAAAAAGCAAAGTGAGGCAGCTGGAATCAATGTGGCCTATAACGCAGCATACGAAGAATACCAAAAGCGCAATTACCGCACGGCGATAAAGAAATGCGACAAGGGGCTTTCACAATTCGAAAACCATCCGGCTGTAGCCAAGTTTGGCTTTCTAAAAGCGCTGTGTATGGTGTATAAGGGCAAGGAAGAAATGTTGGCCGCCCTAGAAGGCTTTGTGTCGGAATATAAAGGAACGGAAGAAGCCCAAGAAGCCCAGCGCATTATCGACTATTACACCAAACCCAAAGATGTAGCGAGTAGTGGCGACGAGGGAAGTGGAGAAGAGGCATTACCCGACTTTAGCGCGTACGATACCGAGAACTTGTCCGGAGAGCACTTTTTTGTAATGGTTGTTCCTGTAAAAGGTGTGGACATTAACCAGCTCAACATAGCCCTAAGTGATTTTAATCGAGAGTACTTTGAGCTGGAAAACTTGAACGTAAAAGGAATTTTCCTCGATGGTCAGCGCCAGCTTATTACCGTTCGAACCCTGGCTGATCGCGATAAGGCCATGCGGTACTTCAACGCCTTAGCAACCGAAAAGTCGATCAATGCATTGACCGGTGAGGCCCAGGTCGAACGCTTCTTGATCACAACCGGTAATTTCGCGACGTTGTACAAGGATAAAAACACGGAATTGTACGTTCAACTCTTTGATCATTTCTACCTCAAAAATGGGAACGGGCCGAATTAATTGCCTGTGATTCAGATTTTTTTATATTTGCCTTCCTGTTAAGTTATTAACAAATTTATTAACAATGCTGAGCAAAGGAAAATCTACTATGGCGAAAACAGTCGATCCACAAGAACCCGCTCGTAACCGTCTCGGTCAGAGCACAAGTATCAAAGGAGATATTCAATCGGACGGAAATTTTCGAATTGACGGCAAATTGGAAGGAACCATTGAAACCAAGGGTAAAGTGGTGATTGGAGCCAGTGGCTTGGTAACTGGAGACGTTATCTGTTCGCATGCCGATATCGAGGGGACCATCAAAGGTCGCGTTAAGGTAAGCGAGTTGCTCTCGCTAAAAAGTACGGCAAAGATTCACGGTGATATCAGTACAGATAAATTGAGTATTGAGCCGGGAGCTGTATTTACGGGAACTTGTCAGATGGGAGCCACCATTAAGGATATCAAGGATGGCGAAAGAGGAAAACCAACCGAGCGAAAAGAAGGCAAAACCGCTTCATAAAGCTGCCAAATATACGGGAATGGGTTTCCAGATGCTGGGAATAATAGCACTGGGAACTTTTATAGGAATCGAACTTGACGAGCGTTCTGAAGGAGATTTTCCGTTGTGGACGTTAATCTTATCGCTCCTATCGGTCTTTATCGCACTTTACACTACCTTGCGCGAAATTATCAAGGATTCAGATGATTCGTAATGGGCTTGTTTTTTCAGGAATAGCTATCAGTCTATCTGCCGGTTTTTCGGCGATATGGCATAGTTTGGATAGTGCCAATCAATTTTCTTCTTTTATCGATCAAGCGGCGATGTTCAATGCCTTGATCTACATCATCACTTTTTTCACATTATTAATCGTACACCAGAAAACCACCAACAAGGTGGGTTTTTTGTTTTTGGCATTTGTGCTAATCAAAATGATTATCGCAGGGACCTTTGTCATCCTCAAACTGCGCGACGTAGAAAATGGATTTCAGGGAATGATCTATTTTTTCCCGACATATCTCACCTTATTACTGATTGAAGTGATCTGGATCACCCGATTAATTCGTCGGGAGGACCAATAGCATGCGGAGTTTTGCGGATATTTTTGCTTTTTCAAAATCCTGAATCTCAACGGGGGTAAGGGGTTCAGGAGGGGGCGTTTTTTTTCTGTTAATATCTTTTTAATAACGCTTTCAAATTAACCCAAAAGACCTAAATTTGCATCGATTTTTAGGAGGGGTAATATACGGATCCATGAAGATTTCAAACCGAGCAACTAAATTGCTTTTTACGATTCTAGCGCCAGCACTACTTTCGATGAGTGCTTTTGGTCAGGAGCATCCACAGCACGACGACCATCATGGCGAAGCGACGGAACAACACGTCGATGACCACGCTAATCATGATGATCACGCCGATCACCATGGCGAGGCCGATCAAGAATTCGATGCCGTTGATATGATTATGCATCACATTCAGGATGCACACGAATGGCATTTGGTGGATATCCCACAAGAAGATGGAACTTCAAAACCGGTGAGTATTCCGCTTCCGGTTATATTGTATTACAACGGACAGTTGGACGTATTTATGTCATCTGCTTTTCATCACGGCCACAGCCCGGTGACCAAAGGAGATGTAACGTATATTATGGACCACGGCAACATCTACGTTGCCAATGCGCAGGGCGAGCTGGAATACGACGAAGAGCATCACGCGCTAAACGACAAACCACTGGATCTTTCGATTACAAAGAATGTGGCAGCCATGTTTTTGTCGATTTTGTTGTTGGTATGGATATTCGGCTCTACAGCGAAGAACTACAAGAAAACTCATGTGCCGCGCGGAATGGCCAAGTTCATGGAGCCATTGGTTTTATTTGTGCGCGATGACATCGCACGCCCGAACATCGAAGGCGATAAGTACAAGCGTTACCTTCCGTTCCTTTTGACCATTTTCTTTTTTATCTGGATCAATAATTTATTGGGATTAATTCCAGTATTGGCCCCGAACGTAACCGGTAACATTGCTTTCACATTTGTATTAGCGGCATTTACCTTATTGATTATTCTATTTTCAGGGAACAAGGCGTACTGGGGGCACATACTATTACCTCCTGTGCCATGGTGGTTGTATATAATCATGGTTCCCGTTGAAATCATCGGTATTTTCACCAAGCCATTTGCATTGATGATTCGTTTGTTTGCGAACATCACCGCGGGTCACATTTTGATCCTGAGCTTGGTTTCATTGATATTTATTTTCAAAACGGCTTGGATGTCATTAATGTCAGTTCCATTCATGATTTTCATGTTTACCTTGGAGTTGTTGGTAGCGGCATTACAGGCTTATATTTTTACGTTGCTCGCAGCACTGTTCATTGGAATGGCCGTTGAGGAGCATCATGGACATGGCGAAGAAGACGTCATCTAATTTGTATTTTATTAATCTCTATAAATTCTAGTAAAATGACTGGAACATTAGCAGCAATCGGAGTAGGACTTTCAGTTTTGGGTGCCGGATTAGGTATCGGACGTATTGGTGGTTCTGCGACCGAAGCAATGGCTCGTCAGCCAGAGGCTTCAGGAAAGATTCAAACCGCAATGATTATTGCAGCCGCTCTTATCGAGGGTGTTGCTCTATTTGGTGTGGTTGCATCTGCATTCTTCTAATCGAAGAAACCAAAAACATCGGGAGGCCTGATCAGCGGTTGGCTGCAGCTCTCCCGATTTTAAAGCAAAAACAAATAACAAAGAGATAAAATGGAATTAGTAACTCCGGATATTGGATTGGCGATTTGGTCGAGTGTCGCGTTTTTAATTTTATTGCTTTTGCTCCGCAAGTTTGCATGGGGCCCGATTTTGTCGGCAGTAAATACACGTGAAGATTCGATTGCCAATGCTTTGAAAGCAGCAGAACAAGCTCGCGAAGAGATGAAGAACCTTCAAGCTGACAACGATCGCATTCTTCAGGAGGCACGTGCTGAGCGCGACCAAATGTTGAAAGAAGCGCGTGAGATGAAAGAAGGAATCATCGCTGAGGCAAAAGAGAAAGCTTCTCAAGAGGCAGACCGCATGATCGCTAATGCACAGGATGCCATTCGCAACGAAAAAATGGCTGCGATTACCGAATTGAAGAATCAGGTAGCTGAGCTTTCCATCGAAGTAGCTGAGAAAGTTTTGACACGTGAGTTGAGCGACGAGAATCGTCAAGAGGAGTTTGTAAAATCACTCGTAGGAGAGATTAAACCCAACTAATCAAGAGCTAGATGAGACACACACGTGCAAATAGTCGTTATGCCCAGGCATTGCTTCAGCTCGCTGATGAGAAAGGTGTGTTGGAAGCGGTTTATGCTGATATGAAAGGCATCTACGGCGCAGCCCAAGAGAGTCGCGAACTGTCGAACTTAATTGAAAGTCCGATCGTTAGCGGTTCGAAGAAACTCGCCATTTTTCGCGCGGTATTCGGTGATAAAGTCAATGAATTGACCATGGCTTTCATCGAGCTATTGACCAGCAAAGGAAGAGAGAGCATCCTAGCCGGTGTGGCCTTCAGTGCTGTTGAGCATTACAAAGAAATGAAGAAGATCTACACGGCCGAAATTGCATCGGCAGTGCCGTTGACCGATGAAATTCGCTCACAGATCAAAGAAGCAGCTCGTTCGATCGCAACGGATGCTTCGGAAATAGAACTCGTCGAAAAAGTCGATTCGACGTTAATCGGTGGTTTTTCGTTCACGATGAATCACCAACGCGTAGATGCAACTGTAAAAGGACGCATCGCACAATTGAAAAAAGAATTTGATTCTAATCCGTACATTAAAGATTTCTAATCATGGCCGAAATCAAACCAGCAGAAATAACATCCATCCTCCGCGAGCAATTAGCGGGTACAAAAACTGCAGCCGACCTTCAAGAGGTAGGAACTGTATTACAAGTAGGTGATGGTATCGCCCGTCTTTACGGCTTGTCGAATGTTCAATCAGGTGAGCTCGTAGAGTTCGAAACTGGATTGCAAGGGATCGTTTTGAACCTTGAAGAGGACAACGTAGGGGTTGTACTTTTGGGTGCATCAACCGATATCCGCGAAGGATCTACCGCTCGTCGTACCGGACGTATCGCCAGCTTGCGCGTAGGTGATGGAATGGTTGGTCGTGTGGTTGACACATTGGGTAACCCAATCGATGGTAAAGGACCGATCGAAGGAGAGACATATGAAATGCCAATTGAGCGCAAAGCGCCAGGTGTTATCTACCGTCAGCCTGTAAATGAGCCGATGCAAACCGGTATCAAAGCGATTGACGCGATGATTCCAATCGGACGCGGACAGCGTGAGTTGATTATCGGTGACCGCCAGACAGGTAAGTCGACTGTGGCCATTGATACGATTATCAATCAAAAAGAATATTACGACAAGGGAGAGCCCGTATTCTGTATTTATGTAGCGATTGGTCAGAAAGGATCTACCGTTGCAGGAATCGTGAAGAACCTTGAGGAACACGGTGCGATGGATTATACGGTAGTTGTTGCTGCCAACGCATCAGACCCTGCTCCAATGCAGTTTTACGCACCGTTTGCAGGAGCTGCCATTGGTGAGTACTTCCGCGATACAGGTCGTCCAGCGTTGATCGTATATGATGATTTATCAAAACAAGCGGTAGCTTACCGTGAGGTTTCCTTGCTACTTCGTCGTCCTCCAGGGCGTGAAGCATATCCAGGGGATGTATTCTACCTTCACTCGCGCCTTCTTGAGCGCGCTGCGAAAATCAACGATAGCGACGACATTGCATCACAGATGAATGACCTTCCAGATTCGTTGAAAGGAAAGGTAAAAGGTGGAGGTTCACTTACCGCTCTTCCAATTATCGAAACGCAGGAAGGAGACGTTTCGGCGTATATCCCAACCAACGTAATTTCGATTACAGATGGTCAGATTTTCTTGGAGTCGAATTTGTTTAACAGTGGGGTACGTCCTGCGATTAACGTAGGTATTTCGGTATCGCGCGTAGGGGGTTCTGCTCAGATCAAGTCGATGAAAAAGGTATCGGGAACGTTGAAGTTGGATCAAGCACAGTACCGCGAATTGGAAGCATTTGCCAAGTTCGGTTCTGACCTCGATGCAGCAACCAAATCGGTGATTGAAAAAGGAAAGCGCAACGTGGAGATCTTGAAGCAAGGTCAAAACCAACCCATGAAAGTAGAAGATCAAGTTGCGATCATCTATGTTGGTACACAAGGATTGTTGGGTGATGTTCCAGTTGAGAAGGTAAAAGAAGTTGAGAAAGAAATTATTGACTACTTGAACCAGAAGCACAAGGACACCATGGATGCCATCCGTGCCGGTAAAATCGATGACGATATCAAAGGAGTTATCGAAGCTGCAGCAAGTGAAATGACTGCACGTTTTAAAAAGTGATAAACGGGGAGATTAACTCTCCCTTTTAAATGGGTTATCAATGGCCAATTTAAAGGAAATACGCGCTAGAATTACATCGGTGAGCTCAACGATGCAGATTACCAGTGCCATGAAAATGGTTTCTGCTGCGAAGTTGAAGCGCGCTACCGATGCGATTCTTCAAATGCGTCCATACGCCGAAAAACTCACTGAAATCCTTGGTAACGTTAGCTCTAGCTTAGACGGGGATGAAGGTGCTTTTGCTGCACAACGCGAAGTGAAGAATGTACTCATCGTAGGAATTTCTTCAAACCGCGGACTTTGTGGAGCGTTCAACTCAAATGTTGGAAAAAAGGTCAAAAGCCTTACCGAGAATGAGTACGCCGGAGCGAATATTACCTACTTGAGTATCGGAAAGAAGATTCAGGATTACTTGAAGCGAATGGAAGTGCCCGCTACAAACGCTCGCAATGACGTTTGGGACAACCTTAGTTTTGATGTAGCCTCTGATATCGCTGAAGAAATCATGAGCGATTTCAAAGCGGAAAAATACGATAAGGTCGTGTTGGTTTATAATCAATTCAAGAACGCTGCCACACAGATGGTAATGGCGGAAGATTTCCTTCCTATTGCCATGCCGGAAGGTGAGCAAGCTTCGTCTACCGAGTACATCTTCGAGCCAAATAAAGAGCGCATTCTCACTGATATCATTCCGTTGAGTTTGAAAACACAGCTTTTCAAGGCATTGCTGGACTCGAATGCGTCGGAACACGGAGCGCGTATGACCGCGATGCACAAGGCGACGGATAATGCGACTGAATTGCGCAAGGAGTTGCGCTTGACGTACAACAAACTTCGCCAGGCGAGCATTACCACCGAGATCCTCGAGATTGTTAGTGGAGCCAACGCACTGGATTCGTAAGGAATTCGAAAATAAATTTGATAGAAAATCCCGGCGCGAGTCGGGATTTTTTATTTTGGTGCCATGGCAAACGAAATTTTAGATCGAGAAGAACCCAAAAGGGAACTCAATGATCGTTACCTATGGATTTTTGGAGGGACGGTATTTGCCCTAAGCGTGGTCTTTAAAGTGATGCACTGGCCTTGGGCTAATTTATTGGGCATGGTAGGCGGCGTATTGCTCAGCGGAACAGCCACAGCGTCCTATCTGGTGGTCAAAAAGAAAACGACACTCCGTTCGTTGTCGGTACTGGTACCCGTTGTTGTACTGCTTATTCTGAAGTATTTCTTTTATATCTACACCCTCTGGCTCATCGCCACTGCAGTGTCATCCTTTATCGTGCATTTCATCCTATTGGCCCGATTTCGAGGGCGGTTGTAGGGGCGGTTGTAAGGGCGAATTGCAATTCGCCCTTAGCCGCCCTTACAACCGCCACTATTCCTCTTTTTTCGGTTCTGGCCAAACATTATTCGTACGGTCGGCATCGACGGTCATGTGGTCTGGATCGATGACAATCCGCGATACTTTTCTCTTGTCGTTGGCGTATTCGATCGAATAGGACTTACTCACCCAGTTCCACGGGGATAAAACCTGCCACTTTTCATCCAGATCGGGCTGTCGAATCACTCCGTTGGCATTGAGCGGAATGTAGAAGTAATCGGGCTCGCCCTCTTCGTACTCGACAACGACCTTTACGGGCATTGGTATGACATCGATGCGATCCACCATGAAACCAATTTGCTTTCTTTTGGCCTCAACATTGGATATGCCATAATCGAGTTGTTGCGTGGAGTACAAGAAATAATTGAAAAACCACTCCAGCTCCAATCCGGAAGTTTGCTCCATTACGCGTTTAAAATCTCTTGGATTTGGGTGTTTGAACTTCCACTGATTAAAATAATTCTGCATCGCTTCAAAAAAGAGTTCTTCACCAAATAGATAATTCAGCTGATGCAAAACAATCGCTCCTTTGACATAACTATTGGTTCCGTAGGCTCCGTTCGTTTCATAATGATCGGCCAGAATGCTCAGCGGTTCAGCAATATCCGAAGAAGCGTAACCATTGTAGCGCTGCATCATACCGTCAAGCATACCGCGATAATCGCGGTCAAAGAACTGGGCCAAAACGTACATTTGCGCGTATTGTGTAAACCCTTCATCCATCCAAGGATAAAGCGCTTCATTGGTCGCGACAACGCCTTGATACCAACTGTGTAGAAACTCGTGCACCATCACGGAAATTAAGCCTGATTTCGAAATATCACCGACGATTAAAGTTAACATCGGGTATTCCATTCCACCATCGCCACCCTGAACAATGCTGTAGTGCTCGTACGGATAAACACCGAACTTCTCATTCATGATATCCGCACACTGTACGGCGTAATTCCCCATTTCAATCCAGTTGTCGACATCTACGCTATCCGCCAAGTAGAAAAGGTGAAAATTCGGGCCGTTTTCGTTTTCGACAACTTCATGGGTGTAATCCGTATCTGCCGCCCAGGCAAAGTCATGAACTCGATCTGCGCGAAAATGCCATGTCAATCGATCTGCGGCTCCTTCAATTGGACCTTGGGGATGCCCGTTGTATCCATGACCAATTTCGTCGGGGTTTTGGAGTGTTCCAGTGGCAGCTATCGTATATGCCGCGGGCATGTTGATGTGTACATCGAACTCGCCCCAAACGCCGTGAAATTCACGAGCGATGTATGGAAAGAGATTCCAACCATCGTAATCGTATTCCGCCATCTTCGGATACCATTGGGTCATGGAGTAATCGATTCCCTCTTTGTTGTCTCTTCCGGTGCGTCGGATTTGTACGGGGACTTGCGCACGAAATTCGGTTTTGAGTTGGAGCTCGCCGCCCGGAGCAAGCGGTTGGTTCAAGTGTACTTCCATGAGTGTTCCATTGACCTCAAAGGAGAGCGTATCCTCTCCTGACGTGATGGTCTTCATGTGTTGAAAGCCGATTTCATCTTTCTTCAGCCCAAGAATTCGACTACCGACACGATCATCGGGATCGGGAAGATTCCGCGAACGCTCGTCCATCATGCTCTTAGGTTGAAAGGCATTCAAATAAAGATGAAAATAAACGGAACGAAGGGTGTCCGGACTGTTGTTGGTATAAACGATATGCTGAACACCGTCAAATTGATGGTCTTCGGGATGAAATACGATTTGCATATCGTATTTGATCTCCTGTTGCCAATATTGGGTTTGTGCGAATGCAGAGAGGGATAACCCAAGTGCCATGATGGCGATAGTCCAGTATTTCATAGTATTTTCTCTTTTTGTCATTGATCTTATAACCAAGAACTGTTCCGGTACTTGTGCAGTTGTTTTGAGGGGTTATTTTCTTTTCATTTTTCGAATATTCGAAAGCATATCGTCGGTGATGTCATCCAAGTCGAATTGATGATTCCAGCCCCAATCCTCTCGTGCTCCGCTATCGTCAATAGAGGACGGCCAGCTGTCGGCAATAGCTTGACGGAAGTCGGGGTTGTATGAGATTTCGAAATTCGGGATAAACTTTTGAATACTCGCTGCGATATCTTCAGGAGCAAACGAGATTGCGCCGAGGTTATAGGAGCTGCGAATCGTGATCTGATCGCTCGGAGCCTCCATCAATTCCAGTGTTGCTCGGATGGCATCCGGCATGTACATCATCGGCAGACGAGTCCCTTTGTCTAGGAAACTTTCATACGCTCCGTTCTCCAATGCTTCATGATAGATGTGAATCGCGTAGTCAGTCGTGCCGCCACCGGGCTGACTTTTCCAACTGATGATTCCCGGATAGCGAAGCGAACGCACATCTACTCCAAATCGATCATGATAATAACGACACCACAATTCACCGCTGAGTTTACTGATTCCGTAAACAGTATTGGGATCCATAATGGTGTATTGATCAACACCTTCTTTTGGCGTATTGGGACCAAACGCTGCAATTGAACTCGGCCAATAGACCTTGTGAATGATCTTTTCACGCGCTAGTTCCAGAACGTTGGCCAAACTTTTCATATTCAATCGCCAACCCAACTCGATGTTCTTCTCAGCTGTTGCCGATAGCATGGCAGCCAAGAGGTATACTTGAGTAATTTTATATTTCGATACGACACGGTGAATCGCATCGGCACTCATCGCGTCGAGTATTTCGAAGGGTCCGGACTCTGCAAGCACCGCAGACTCTCGGATGTCGGTAGCCACCACATTGGTGTCGCCGTATATGTCGCGCAAGGCGAGAGTAAGTTCAGTTCCGATTTGCCCACCGGCGCCGATGATGAGTATTTTTTCTGTCATAGTTGGACTTCGATTTTTAGGAATGCCAAATATAACAATTGTATCACGTTAAGCCGTTGGGTTGTGCAGGAATGACTTTTGTCATTCTTTGCCTCGTATTGTATTTTGTACTTTTGCACTACCTTAGAAAAAATGTTGCTGAATGGATCCAAATGCTGGAAAGAAAAATTTGATTAACAGGCTGAGTCCTGAGGAGTTACAAAAGCGATTGGAAGCAGAGACTTTCAAGCGTAAAACTGTTTCATTCTATCGCTACGTCATTATAGAAGATGCGCAGCAAATGCGCGATGATTTGTACGCGGAGTGGAGCGAACTTGGATGTTTGGGAAGAATCTATGTTGCTCGAGAGGGAATTAATGCACAAATGAATGTACCTGAGCATAATTGGGAGGAATTCGTTCAACGCGTTCATGCTCGGCCAGAGTTCAAGGACATCCCTTTCAAAATAGCCGTAGAGGACGATGGTAAGTCGTTCCTAAAGCTCGTGATTAAAGTTCGCAAGCAGATCGTTGCCGATGGGTTGACAGAAGACCAATACGATGTGACCAATGTGGGAACGCATTTGGACGCCGATTCTTGGAATGCTGCTATAGACGATGCCTCGAGCATTGTGGTAGATATGCGCAATTACTACGAAAGTGAAATCGGTCACTTCGAAAAAGCCCTGACGCCCAAAGCGGAAACTTTCCGCGATGAACTGCCGCAGGTTCTGGATATGTTGAAAGGAAAAGAAGATCAAAAGATCTTGTTATACTGCACGGGTGGAATTCGCTGCGAGAAAGCCAGTGCATTTCTAAAGCATCACGGATTTACGGATGTGAATCAATTGCATGGCGGAGTTATCGATTATGCTCGCCAAATCAAGGAAAAGGGGCTCGAAAATAAATACCACGGAGTAAACTTCGTGTTTGATGAGCGATTGGGAGAGAAGATTTCGGAAGAGATTATCAGTTATTGCCATCAATGCGGCCAGCCTTCGGCACGTCATACGAACTGTGCCAATAAAAATTGCAACTTGTTGTTTATCCAGTGCGAGGAATGTGCCGATGAAATGGAGGGATGTTGCAGTACCGAATGCGTTGATATTATTCATTTGCCCGAAGAGAAACAGGCCGAATTGCGCCGCGGACAAGAAAATCGAAAGCGATACCACTCGCACGACATGGGCGCATTGAGTAAAATAACCAAAAAGAAAAAAACAATCTGATATGCCGATATATCACAAACTGGGAAAGATCCCGCATAAACGCCACACCACCTTTCGAAAAGAGGACGGTTCGTTGCATTATGAACAACTGTTCGGAACCGAAGGCTTTAGCGGAATGTCCTCCCTAACTTACCACTTGCATCGCCCTACGATGATTCGTCAAATTAGCGATCCGGTAGATATTACACCAAAAGTAAAACAGCGCTACAACATGACACCTCGTCTGATGAAGGGGTTTGAAGTCGCGCCTGCGGATGATTTTTTGGACAGTCGCAAACGTGTACTGGTCAATAATGACGTACAAATCACTTTGGCTGCACCTAAAAAGAGTCTTCGCGATTATTTCTATAAAAACGCTGATGCCGATGAAGTAATCTTCGTTCACCGAGGTACAGGTACATTGCGCACGATGCTTGGAAATCTTGAGTTCGGGTACGGTGATTACTTGGTTATTCCTCGTGGAATGATTTACCAGATCGATTTTGATTCAGAAGATAACCGCTTATTTATTGTAGAGTCGTTTAGTCCGGTGTATACCCCTAAGCGTTATCGAAATTACTTCGGACAATTGCTCGAGCATTCGCCATTTTGCGAGCGCGATATTCGTCGTCCGGAGAAACTAGAAGTGTTTGATGAAATGGGCGAGTTCACCGTAAAAGTGGTGAAGGAAAACCATTTGCATGAAATTGTCTACGCATCTCACCCATTTGATATTGTAGGTTGGGACGGTTACAACTATCCTTACGCATTTAATATCAAGGATTTTGAACCCATCACTGGTCGGGTTCATCAACCGCCTCCCGTTCACCAGACTTTCGAAGCGCACAACTTTGTGATTTGCTCATTTGTACCTCGATTGTACGATTACCATCCGGAAGCAATTCCCGCGCCTTACAACCACAGCAACATTGATAGCGATGAGGTGCTGTATTACGTAGACGGCGACTTTATGAGCAGAAATAACATTGACAAGGGTTATATTACGCTTCACCCAGCGGGAATACCACATGGTCCTCATCCAGGGGCTTACGAGCGAAGTATTGGACAAACCGAAACGGAGGAACTCGCCGTAATGGTAGATACGTTCCGCCCACTTTGGGTGACCGATGAGGGAATGGGCATTGACGATGGCGAATATTGGAGCTCTTGGCTCGAAAAAGAATAAACTAAGAACAAAACCAAAAAAGCAATTATGGCAACAGATACAACATCATTAGGATTGAATAAAGAGGTTCCAGAAGCGGAAGATTTTCTTCCATTGAATGGAACGGATTATGTAGAAATGTACGTGGGGAATGCAAAGCAAGCAGCGCATTATTATCAATCTGCATTTGGATTTCAACCGGTGGCTTATGCCGGTTTGGAAACGGGTGTAAAAGACCGCGTGAGTTACGTCCTTCAACAGGATAAAATTCGATTGGTACTTACAGCTCCTATGACTCCTGATAGTCCAATTCACGCTCATATTCAAGAGCACGGAGATGGAGTGAAGGTTGTCGCTCTTTGGGTTGATGATGCAGCCAAAAGCTGGAAGGAAACAACAGCCCGTGGTGCGAAGTCATTTATGGAGCCCGAAACCCGTGAAGATGAAAACGGGAAAGTAGTGATGTCCGGAATTCATACTTATGGGGATACCGTTCATATTTTTGTAGAGCGCAGTGCGTACAACGGAATATTTTTACCGGGATACAAAGCCTGGAATAAGGAGTATAAGCCATCTAACACCGGGTTGAAATACATCGATCACATGGTCGGTAATGTAGGCTGGGGAGAGATGAACAAATGGTGCGAATTCTACGCCAAAGTGATGGGTTTTGCCCAGTTGGTAAGTTTTGATGACAACGACATTTCTACCGATTACACCGCCCTGATGAGTAAGGTGATGAGTAACGGAAATGGTCGAATCAAGTTTCCAATCAACGAGCCGGCCGAAGGAAAAAAGAAAAGTCAGATTGAAGAGTACATCGATTTCTACAAAGGCGCTGGAGTGCAGCATATTGCGGTCGCTACCGATGATATCGTAGCCACGGTAACCGCAATGAAAGAGCGCGGGGTAGAGTTTTTGTACGTGCCCGATACGTATTACGATGATTTATTGGATCGCGTGGGTCCGATTGAAGAAGATCTCGAGCCACTAAAGGAACTCGGAATATTGGTTGATCGCGATGATGAGGGATATTTGTTGCAGTTATTTACCAAACCCGTTGTTGATCGTCCGACCTTGTTTTTCGAGATCATTCAGCGCAAAGGAGCCAAGAGTTTCGGCAAAGGAAATTTCAAAGCGCTATTCGAAGCAATCGAACGCGAACAAGAATTACGCGGAACGCTGTAATCATCTAGATAATTCACAAGAAAATCCCTTCGATCATCCGGAGGGATTTTTTTTATTCCTCGATATTCCTATTTTCCTGATAGAAAACAACACATCACTATGAGAGAACTACCCCTTTGGATGACGGCAGTGTTTGCCTTTTTCTTTGCGTTTAACGCTTTTGCACGAGCCGATTCGGTTGAAGTGGATGCTCGAGTTGATAAAAAATACCGTATCGGAATTAAACAAGCTCCACCATTTGTTTACACGAGTGATGTCAATACGATGCATGGCCTTAGTATTGAGTTTTGGGAATTGGTCAATCGAGATGCAGGGTTAGCGTACGAGTATGTGGTGTTTGAAGATTTATCTGAGATGTTGGACGCCGTGAGTCGAGGCGAAGTGGATATGAGCATAAACCCCGTAACCATCACCGAACAGCGAATGAAAGATCTCGACTTTTCGCTTCCTTTTTTCATCTCCGAAACAGCGATGGCACAAAAGTCGAAGAGTACGTGGGGTACATTTTTGGGTAATGTTTTTAGTGCAGATTTTTTCAGAGCAGTTGCTGCGTTAATTGCCATCCTTTTTGTCTTTGGTTTTTTGATGTGGTTGGCCGAACGCCGCCGAAACAAGTCTCAGTTTTCAAATGGGATCAAGGGGCTTGGTGATGGCTTTTGGTGGAGTGCGGTTACCATGACAACGGTAGGTTATGGCGATAAGTCACCGGTCACACCGATCGGAAGGTTTATAGGCCTTATTTGGATGTTTTTGGCGATAATTCTGATCAGTAGCTTAACCGCGGGTATTGCCTCCGCATTGACCGTACAACGATTGGGAAACGAAGTGAATTCGATACGTGATTTAAATAAGTTTAAGGTAGTAACGGTTGAAAACAGCAGCTCTGCAGAATTGTTGGACTTGTACCAAGTGCCCCATCAAAAGGTTGATCGAGTCGAAGAGGCATTGGATCTTCTAAAAAATGATGAAGTTGAGATCGTTATTTATGATCGTCCGATTCTGCAATACCACCTGAAAAACAATGATAAATACGAGGATATTTCCCTATCGAGTAAATACCTCAAAACCGATTATTACAGCTTTATTTTTCCACCGGATAGTAAGTACGACTCTATATTGGATCCGATCATCGTACGCAAGTTGAAGTCGCCAGAATGGAACTTTGTTTTGGAAGGGAGAGACCCTTAAAAATTCATTGGGTATAGTTACAAAGTGAACCATTCCGTGTGACATAGGTTGTATTACAATGAATTAACATGAATTTGACGAGTAAAAGGAACGAAGTCAGACCATTTTTTTTGTAATATTGAGACCTAACACCACCCAAAATGCAATTAGCGAACCCAAGAACTCTTCTTGTGGCTCTGATAGCTTTATGTTTTTCACACATAGGCCAAGCCCAAGATGTAAAAAGAGAGATTCCCAGTGGAACTAACGTTTCCTATCTGCTCGAATTGTCCGATAGCTTAAGTCGTGTAAGAGCCAAGCAAAAGGCCGAAGCAGAAGAATTTGCTCGGAAAAATAATCTTCCCATACGCATTGAGACGGATTCGACTACAATCGAAATCATTCGAATTGAGAACGGTCAACCGCTATATTACGAAACCGATAATCTTACGGCAGCATATTCCTTAAACACTGACGATCTATGGACGGGTGGTTCATTGGGTATAGATATTCAGGGAGAAGGGATGATTATTGGCGAATGGGATGGAGGTGCTGTATTGAGTACGCACGTAGAATTTAACCCGACAATTGGTGCAAGCCGAGCTATTCAGCAGGATGGCGCCAGTAGTGCAAATTACCACGCAACCCACGTAGCTGGAACACTAATTGGCGAAGGAGAGAACTCTTCTGCAAGAGGAATGGCCAACAAGGCGACACTTCATGCATACGACTGGTTTTCTGATGATAGTGAAATGGCAAGCGAAGCCGCTTCAGGACTACTGGTTTCTAATCACTCTTATGGGTTTATTTCAGGTTGGAGGTATAATTCATCATCGGCTCGATGGGAGTGGTGGGGAAATCCGGCGGAATCGGAGGATTTTAAGTTTGGTCAATACAGTTCTTCTGCTGCGGCGTGGGATAATATCGCATTCAATGCCCCTTATTATTTGATTGTAAAATCAGCTGGAAACGATAGAAACGACAATGGTAGTGATCCGTATTACATCAATGACGGTGGGTGGGTACTGAGTACGCAGCCTGCCAGTTTCCGAGAACCCGATGGTGGAGCAGATGGGTTTGACTGTATAGGGTCTCAGGGTACGGCAAAGAATGTTTTAACTGTAGGTGCTGTTAACGATGTTGCATCAGGTTGGTCTCAGCCCTCGGACGTTGGCATGTCTTCATTCAGTGGGTGGGGTCCAACGGATGACGGAAGGATTAAGCCAGATGTGGTGGGAAATGGAATAGGCCTTTTTTCTGCATACACGCCCAATAATACTAGCTACGCAAGTCTGAGTGGAACTTCGATGTCGGCGCCAAACGTAGCGGGAACATTATTGCTTTTGCAACAACTGCACGATTCAATTCATGGAAACTTTATGCGAGCCGCTACCTTAAAAGGCTTGGTAATCCATACTGCTAACGAAGCGGGAGGTAATCCGGGTCCAGATTATTCTTTTGGATGGGGTCTGGTAGATGCAAACGGAGCGGCAGAAATTATAATGAATAATGGACCAAATGACATTATCGAATCAACACTGATTGATGGGAATACATATACTCTTACCTTTATTTCGGATGGGGTTAACGAAGTGGATGTTACACTTTCATGGACAGATCCCGTAGGTCCTACACAAGCCGCTGTTCTCAATGATCCCACACTTCGTTTAATCAATGACTTAGATGTTGTCATAACCGACGGGACGAATACCTGGGAACCATGGGTTTTGGACCCAGCGAATCCGGGAAATGCAGCAACTACAGGCAATAATTTTCGCGATAACGTTGAGAAAATAGAAGCTGGAATTCTTCCCGCGGGAACATATACTGTTGAAGTAACGCACAAGGGAACCCTTCAAAATTCACAACAAGACTTTTCTATTATTATATCTGGAAAAAGCTCAACGCCAATAGCGAACTTTTCTCCGAGCAATCAAAATCCTTGTCCTGGAAGTACAGTTCAACTCAACGATGAGTCTACAGGGACAGTGACTTCGTATAACTGGTCTATTTCTCCAAGTACGGGTTGGTCATTTGTAAATGGGACTAATGCAAGCTCATCAAATCCCGAAGTCGTATTTAACACCATGGGAAGCTATGATGTAACACAAACTGTTTCAAGTTCATTGGGCTCAGATGCTATAACTAAAACAAATATCATTAATGTCTCGGCGGGATCTCCTCTTCCGTATTCGAACACCTTAGAAACGGCTGCTGAACGATCAGATATATCATTCAATAATCCCGATGGCTCGACAACTTGGGAGTTCGCGAGTAACGCGGTGAATGGGACTTCATTGTACATAGATAACTACTCTTATTCAACGGGTTCAGGGCAAAGCGACTTCGCAACCTTACCGGAACTGGACTTTTCGAGTTACAACTCTGTGACACTCACTTTTGATTACGCCTATGCACGATATTCTTCAGTTTATTCGGACACATTGGTCGTAGCGGTATCTACCGATTGTGGTACTTCTTTTATAGATGTTTTTACCGGGTTTGAAACAGGCAGCCAGAACTTTGCTACAGCTCCAGATCAAACTCCTTTGTTTAACGCAGGTACAGCGTCGGATTGGTGTGACGGAACACCTGCATGCCCGGCAATTGACTTATCAGCATACGCAGGTCAGTCTTCAATTCAAGTGGCGTTTATCAATAAATCAGGTTACGGAAACAGCTTGTATTTGGATAACATCAATATTACTGGAACAACGACTTCAAATCTTTCTATTTCAGGAATCACAACCGATGCGGACTGCAACGGGGCTTCCACGGGAGCCATAGATGTAACGATTGCTGGCGGACAAGCGCCTTATGCTATCAACTGGAATACCGGCGCAACCAGCGAAGATCTTTCAAACATCGCCGCGGGAACGTATTCGGTAACGGTCAGCGACGGCTCGGGTCAATCGGTGAGTCAGAGTTTTACAGTGGGCGAACCCTCAGCTATCTCTCTAACGACTTCCAGCACGAACGAAACCATCGCCGGAAGTAACGACGGAATGGCGAGCGTCTCGGTTACGGGCGGAACAGCCGGTTATGATTACATGTGGAGTAACAGCGAAACAACCGTCTCAATTACCAATCTTTCACCTGGAACGTATTCGGTAACGGTGACCGATGCGAACGGCTGTTCAGAATCGGCTAGTGTAACCATCTTAACGGGCGTTCCTGTTCTATCAATCAGTGGAACAACAACCGACGCGGATTGTAATGGAGCTTCAACCGGAGCTATAGATGTAACAATTGCTGGCGGACAAGCGCCATACGCTATCAACTGGAATACGGGCGCAACCAGCGAAGACCTTTCAAACATTGCCGCCGGAACGTATTCGGTCACGGTCAGCGACGGGTCGGGTCAATCGGTGAGTCAGAGTTTTACAGTGAATGAACCTTCAGCAATTTCTCTAACGACCTCCAGCACCAACGAAACCATCGCGGGAAGCAACGACGGATCGGCCAGCGTATCGGTTACGGGTGGAACAGCCGGTTATGATTACTTGTGGAATAACAGCGGAACGACAGCCTCAATTACCAATCTCTCACCTGGAACGTACTCGGTAACGGTGACCGATGCCAATGGCTGTTCAGAATCGGCTAGTGTAACCATCTCAACGGGTGTTCCTGTTCTATCAATCAGCGGAACAACAACCGACGCGGATTGCAACGGAGCTTCCACAGGAGCTGTTGACTTGACGATTTCAGGCGGACAAGCGCCATACGCTATCAACTGGAATACCGGCGCAACCAGCGAAGACCTTTCAAATATCGCAGCCGGAACGTACTCGGTCACGGTCAGTGACGCTTCGGGTCAATCCGTAAGCCAAAGTTTTACAGTGAATGAACCAACGGCCCTTTCGCTTTCAACCTCCAGCACGAACGAAACCATCGCGGGAAGTAACGACGGCTCGGCGAGCGTGTCGGCGACGGGCGGAACAGCGGGATATGATTATTTGTGGAGTAACAGCGAAACAACCGCCTCAATTACCAATCTCGCGCCTGGAAGCTATTCAGTAACAGTCACCGATGCCAATGGCTGTTCAGAATCGGCTAGCGTAACCATCTCAACGGGTGCTCCTGTTCTATCAATCAGCGGAACAACAACCGATGCGGACTGCAACGGAGCTCCAACCGGAGCTATAGATGTAACGATTGCTGGCGGACAAGCGCCTTATGCTATCAACTGGAATACCGGCGCAACCAGCGAAGACCTTTCAAACATCGCCGCGGGAACCTACTCGGTCACGGTCAGCGACGCTTCGGGTCAATCGGTGAGTCAGAGTTTTACAGTGAATGAACCTTCAACGATTGTTCTTACAACCACAAGCACGAACGAAACCATCTCGGGAAGCAACGACGGATCGGCCAGCGTATCGGTTACGGGTGGAACAGCCGGTTATGATTACTTGTGGAATAACAGCGGAACGACAGCCTCAATTACCAATCTCTCACCTGGAACGTACTCGGTAACGGTGACCGATGCCAATGGCTGTTCAGAATCGGCTAGTGTAACCATCTCAACGGGTGTTCCTGTTCTATCAATCAGCGGAACAACAACCGACGCGGATTGCAATGGAGCTCCAACCGGAGCTATAGATGTAACGATTGCTGGCGGACAAGCGCCATACGCTATCAACTGGAATGCCGGCGCAACGAGCGAAGATCTTTCAAACATCGCCGCGGGAACGTACTCGGTTACGGTCAGCGACGGCTCGGGTCAATCGGTGAGTCAGAGTTTTACGGTGAATGAACCAACGGCCCTTTCGCTCTCAATCACAAGCACCAACGAAACCATCGCTGGAAGCAACGACGGATCGGCGAGCGTATCGGTAACGGGCGGTACAGCAGGATATGATTATTTGTGGAGTAATAGCGAAACAACCGTCTCAATTACCAATCTTTCACCTGGAACTTATTCGGTAACGGTGACCGATGCGAACGGCTGTTCAGAATCGGCTAGTGTAACCATCTCAACGGGTGTTTCTGTTCTATCAATCAGCGGAACAACAACCGACGCGGATTGCAACGGAGCTTCTACGGGAGCTATAGATGTAACGATTGCTGGCGGACAAGCGCCATACGCTATCAACTGGAATACCGGCGCAACCAGCGAAGACCTTTCAAACATCGCCGCGGGAACGTACTCGGTTACGGTCAGCGACGGCTCGGGTCAATCAGGGAATCAAAGTTTTACGATTTCAGAACCATCGGCCCTTTCGCTCTCAATCACAAGCACCAACGAAACCGTAGCCGGAAACAACGACGGATCGGCGAGCGTATCGGTTACGGGTGGAACAGCGGGTTATAGTTATTTGTGGAGCAATGGACAAACGACGGCTAACATCAACAACCTCGCTCCATCTACCTACAGCGTGACGGTCACAGACTCCAACGTATGTTCAGAATCGGCTAGTGTAACCATCGCAACGGGTGTTCCTGTTCTATCAATCAGTGGAACAACAACGGATGCGGACTGCAACGGAGCTTCCACGGGAGCTATTGATGTAACGATATCTGGCGGACAAGCGCCATACGCTATCAACTGGAATACCGGCGCAACCAGCGAAGACCTTTCAAACATCGCCGCGGGAACGTATTCGGTTACGGTCAGCGACGGGTCGGGTCAATCGGTGAGTCAGAGTTTTACAGTGGTTGAACCTTCAGTAATCTCTCTAACGACCTCCAGCACGAACGAAACCGTCGCGGGAAGCAACGACGGATCGGCGAGCGTATCGGTAACGGGCGGTACAGCAGGATATGATTATTTGTGGAGTAATGGACAAACGACGGCTAACATCAACAACCTCGCTCCATCTACCTACAGCGTGACGGTCACAGACGCCAACGGCTGTTCAGAATCGGCTAGTGTAACCATTGCAACGGGTGTTCCTGTTTTAACGATTGCTGGAATCACAACCGATGCAGATTGCAACGGAGCTTACACGGGAGCTATTGATGTAACGATATCTGGCGGACAAGCACCATACACTGTCAACTGGAATACGGGCGCAACCAGCGAAGATCTTTCGAACATCGCCGCGGGAACCTACTCGGTAACGGTCAGCGACGCTTCGGGTCAATCGGTGAGTCAGAGTTTTACAGTGGTTGAACCTTCAGCAATCTCTCTAACGACCTCCAGCACCAACGAAACCATTGCCGGAAGCAACGACGGATCAGCGAGCGTATCGGTTACGGGCGGAACACCGGGATATGATTACTTGTGGAGTAACAGCGAAACAACAGCTTCGATTACCAATCTCTCTCCAGGAACGTACTCGGTAACGGTCACGGATGCCAACGGCTGTTCAGAATCAGTTAGCGTAACAGTAGGGACAGGTGTTCCTGTTTTAACGATCGCTGGAACCACAACCGATGTGGACTGTAACGGAGCTTTGACTGGAGCCATTGACGTAACGATTGCTGGCGGACAAGCGCCTTACACGTTCAACTGGAATACGGGCGCAACGAGCGAAGATCTTTCAAACATCGCCGCGGGAACGTATTCGGTCACGGTCAGCGACGCTTCGGGTCAATCAGCGAATCAAAGTTTTACGATTTCAGAACCATCGGCCCTTTCGCTCTCAATCACAAGCACCAACGAAACCATCGCCGGAAGTAACGACGGATCGGCGAGTGTATCGGTTACGGGCGGAACAGCAGGATATGATTATTTGTGGAGCAATGGACAAACGACGGCTAACATCAACAACCTCGCTCCATCTACCTACAGCGTGACGGTGACCGATGCCAACGGATGTTCGGAATCAGTTAGCGTAACAGTAGGGACAGGTGTTCCGGTATTGTCGATTTCAGGAACAACAACCGATGCGGACTGCAACGGAGCTTCTACGGGCGCTATAGATGTAACGATATCAGGCGGACAAGCGCCTTTCGCCATCAACTGGAATACGGGCGCAACCAGCGAAGACCTTTCAAACATCGCCGCGGGAACGTATTCGGTTACGGTCAGCGACGGGTCGGGTCAATCCGTGAGTCAGAGTTTTACAGTGGTTGAACCTTCAGTAATCTCACTAACGACCTCCAGCACCAACGAAACCATTGCCGGAAGCAACGACGGATCAGCGAGCGCTTCGGTTACGGGTGGAACACCGGGATATTCCTACGCTTGGAGTAACGGCGCTACAACGTCATCAATCGTGGGATTATCGCCAAATAACTACTCGGTAGTTGTCACAGACGCCAACGGCTGTTCAGAATCGGCTAGTGTAACCATTGCAACGGGTGTTCCTGTTCTATCAATCAGCGGAACAATAACCGACGCGGATTGCAATGGAGCTCCAACCGGAGTTATAGATGTAACGATTGCTGGCGGACAAGCGCCATACGCTATCAACTGGAATACCGGCGCAACGAGCGAAGATCTTTCAAACATCGCCGCGGGAACGTATTCGGTAACGGTCAGCGACGGCTCAGGTCAATCAGCGAATCAAAGTTTTACAGTGAATGAACCAACGGCCCTTTCGCTCTCAATCACAAGCACCAACGAAACCATCGCCGGAAGCAACGACGGATCGGCCAGCGTATCGGTTACGGGCGGAACGCCGGGATATTCCTACGCTTGGAGTAACGGCGCTACAACGTCATCAATCGTGGGATTATCGCCAAATAACTACTCGGTAGTTGTCACAGACGCCAACGGCTGTTCAGAATCGGCTAGCGTAACCATCTCAACGGGTGTTCCTGTTTTATCAATCAGTGGAACAACAACCGATGCGGACTGTAACGGAGCTTCTACGGGAGCTATTGACGTGACGATTGCTGGCGGACAAGCGCCTTACACGGTTAGCTGGAATTCGGGCGCAACCAGCGAAGATCTTTCAAACATCGCCGCCGGAACCTACTCGGTTACGGTCAGCGACGCTTCGGGTCAATCGGTGAGTCAGAGTTTTACGGTGAATGAACCAACGGCCCTTTCGCTCTCAATCACAAGCACCAACGAAACCGTAGCCGGAAACAACGACGGATCGACGAGCGTATCGGTTACGGGTGGAACAGCGGATTATAGTTATTTGTGGAGCAATGGACAAACGACGGCTAACATCAACAACCTCGCTCCATCTACCTACGGCGTGACGGTCACAGACGCCAACGGATGTTCAGAATCGGTTAGCGTAACAGTAGGGATAGGTGTTCCGGTATTGTCGATTTCAGGAACCACAACCGATGCGGACTGTAACGGGGCTTCAACCGGAGCTATTGATGTAACGATTGCTGGCGGACAAGCGCCTTATGCTATCAACTGGAATACAGGCCAAACCAGCGAAGATCTTTCAAACATCGCCGCGGGAACCTACTCGGTCACGGTCAGCGACGCTTCGGGTCAATCGGTAAGTCAGAGTTTTACAGTGGGTGAGCCTTCAGCAATCTCTCTAACGACCTCCAGCACGAACGAAACCGTCGCGGGAAGCAACGACGGATCAGCGAGCGTATCGGTTACGGGCGGAACACCGGGATATGATTACTTGTGGAGTAACAGCGAAACAACAGCTTCGATTACCAATCTCTCTCCAGGAACGTACTCGGTAACGGTCACGGATGCCAGCGGCTGTTCAGAATCGGTTAGCGTAACCATTGCAACGGGTGTTCCTGTTCTATCAATCAGTGGAACAACAACCGATGCGGACTGCAATGGGTCTTCTACAGGAGCTATTGATGTAACGATTTCAGGCGGACAAGCGCCATACACTGTCAACTGGAATTCGGGCGTAACCAGCGAAGATCTTTCGAATATCGCTGCGGGAACGTATTCGGTTACGGTGAGCGATGCTTCAGGTCAATCGGTGAGTCAGAGTTTTACGATTTCAGAACCATCGGCCCTTTCGCTCTCAATCACAAGCACCGACGAAACCATCGCGGGAAGTAACGACGGCTCGGCGAGCGTGTCGGTAACCGGCGGAACAGCGGGATATGATTACTTGTGGAGTAACAGCGAAACAACCACTTCGATCACCAATCTTGCTCCTGGAACATACTCGGTAACAGTTACTGATGCCAACGGATGTTCAGAATCGGTTAGCGTAATAGTAGGGACAGGTGTTCCGGTATTGTCGATTTCAGGAATCGCAACCGACGCGGACTGCAACGGGGTTTTGACTGGAGCCATTGATGTAACAATTTCTGGCGGACAAGCGCCGTTTACAATCACCTGGAGTAATGGAGCAACCACAGAAGATATATCCGGGCTTCCATCAGGTACGTATGGTGTACTTGTAACGGATGCCCTTGGACAAGTGGCTGCAGACACATTCTCGATTCAAGAGCCGTTACCGCTCGCCCTCACGGGATTGGTTACAGACCCAAGCTTTGCCTCTACTGACGGAGCTATTGACATTATAATTTCTGGCGGTCTGGCACCTTATGCGATGACATGGTCTGATGGTTCGTTGGACTCCAACAGATCGAATTTGGCCTCAGGAACATATGGTTTAACGGTTGTCGATGCCAATGGTTGTGCTGTTTCTGGAAGTTGGACGTTGGTGAATTTACCACCACCAGCTTTAGTGGATACCTTCTTTTTCTCCAATGTGCGTTGCTTTGGTGGGCTGGATGGAAGTATTAATGTACAGCTTTTGAGTGGCGTGCCTCCGTATCAAATCGACTGGTCAAATGGAGATACAGTTTTTGCACTGAGTGGTTTACAAGCAGGGATTTATAGTTATACCATTACGGATGATGCCGGGCAAACAACCTCAAACTCGGTGAATATCACACAACCTGCTCAACTTGTGGTAACGGCTTTGGAGTCGTCACCGGGGAACTTGTACGCTTTGCCAACAGGGGGAGTTCCGCCTTATACTTACAACTGGAATACAGTTCCTGCCTCACAAGACAGTGCTGTAACGGTAACTTCTGGAGGTATGTATATCGTTACCATTACTGATGCGCGCGGTTGTGTTGCAACGGATACTGTTACCTCCTTCTTGAGTATTGTTGAAAACGAAATACATATCGGAGTTTTCCCCAACCCTGGAAACCAGATGTTTAACGTCAGTTCATCTCAAGAAATAGCGACCATTCGCGTTACGGATCTCCTCGGAAAAGCAATTTATTTTGAGGATAATATCCACAATTCTGAGCACGTAGTTGATGCTACTAGATGGGCTAACGGAACGTACTACATCTCCATCCGCACGCAAAGTGCCACACGTGTTGTTAAGTGGGTTAAATACGATTGATTTTGATCGATTTTGAAGATGTGTTTAGTAAATAACAAACCATAATGATTATATTATTGACAACAAAACGTCAATAATATTGTCATGTGGTTATGTGCCCATTCGTATTACAGTTTGCGGTATGGAGTGATGAGTGAAGAGGAGCTATTGGATGAGGCTCTGAACAGTGGGTTTGATTGTGCAGTAATTACCGATATCAACAGTACTTCTGCAGCACTCAACTTTATACGATTAGCTGAGAAAAAAAAAGTTCGCCCAATTGTCGGCGTGGACTTCCGCAACGGAGTGCAGCCATGTTTTTGGGCCTTGGCTAAGAATAATGCGGGTTACGAAGAAATCAACCGATTTCTATCTCCCTTTCGTGATCACCGCATTTCACAAGCCATTCCGCAAACCGCTCCCGCTTGGGAGAATGTCATCGTTATTTATCCGTACGGGTCGTCGCCGAACATACTGCGCAACAATGAGTATATCGGTGTTCGTCCGGACCAGATTGACCGGTTTTTAATCGGGCACAAGCCCTATTCTTCCGAGCGTTATGTTGCTCTTACTCCAGCGACATTTCGAAATAAGCGCGACTTCAATACGCATCGTTTACTTCGCGCTATTGACCGAAATACATTGTTGTCCAAGCTACCATCATCGCAATGGGCTTCAGAGAATGACCGGGTGATGAGTCGTCATGAAATCGAAAAAACGTACGAGCGTTGTCCGCGGTTATGGAAACAGACTGAAGCATTACTTCGCAGTTGTTCCATTCATTTCGAATGGGGAAAAAACCACAATCGGCAAGTTTTTGGAAAAAACGTCGAGGCAGACTTCAATCGACTTTGTGAATTGGCCCAACAGGGGATGAGGCAGCGTTATCCGGAGCTTACTGACGAGGTGGTCGAACGAGTGGAGTACGAGTTGAAAATCATTCGGGAAAAGAATTTTGTTTCCTATTTCCTGATCAACCGAGATATCATCGATTATGCCCGTAGCAAGGGTTATTTTCACGTCGGTAGAGGGAGTGGAGCCAACAGTGTTGTGGCTTATTGCCTCGGTATTACCGACGTCGACCCCATTGAGCTCGATTTGTATTTCGAACGGTTTATCAATCTCTACCGTGAAAATCCTCCAGATTTTGATATTGACTTTTCATGGACCGATCGCGATGATGTAACGCGCTACATTTTTGAGAAATACGGAGAGGAACACACAGCGCTTCTCGCAACCTACGTCACCTTTCAGTTCAAAAGTGTACTTCGCGAGCTCGGGAAGGTATTTGGTCTTCCGGCGGCAGAGATTGATGCTTTACAAGCTAAATTGCGCTCCGGTGGCTCGCTGGATGAGATTGAACAGCTCGTTGTGCGTTACAGTGATTATATTCAAGGTTTTCCAAGTCACCTCAGTGTACATGCAGGGGGAATTCTTATTTCCGATCAGCCGATTTATCATTTTACCGCCACATTTGTACCTCCCAAAAACTTTCCGGTAACGCATTTTGACATGATTATAGCAGAGGACGTGGGACTATACAAGTTCGATATTCTCAGTCAACGGGGATTGGGCCATATTCGGGATGCCGTTGAGATCATAGCCGAAAATCGAGGCGAACAGGTCGATATTCGAAATATTCCCGCGTTCAAATCGGACCCTGCTATACGAGAGCTCCTCCGACGAGGTCGTACGATGGGATGCTTTTATGTCGAATCTCCAGCCATGCGTATGCTCCTGAGCAAATTGGAAACAGACACGTATATCGGATTAGTTGCCGCGAGCTCAATCATACGTCCTGGTGTGGCCAAAAGTGGAATGATGCGAGAATACATTTTGCGCCATCGATTCCCCGAGAGACGTAGTGAGGCGCTTCCCGTGATGCTCGAAATTATGCCAGAGACTTATGGCGTGATGGTTTACCAGGAAGACGTCATCAAGGTGGCGCACTATTTTGCTGGGCTGACACTGGCCGAGGCGGATGTCCTGCGCCGCGGAATGAGCGGAAAGTACCGAAGTCGGGAGGAGTTTGCGCGGGTTCGGGATCGGTTCTTTATCAATTGCGATACGAAGGGGTACGATCCAAAAATAACAGCAGATGTATGGCGACAAACGGAAAGTTTCGCGGGTTACGCCTTTTCCAAGGGGCATTCGGCGTCGTATGCCGTAGAGAGTTATCAGAGTTTGTACTTGAAAGCGCATTATCCGCTCGAGTTTATGGTGGGAGTGATCAATAATTTTGGAGGGTTTTATGCGACGGAGTTTTACATTCACGAAGCGCGCATGTCTGGCGGAATCATTGAGTCACCGTGTGTGAACCACAGCAACCGACTCACAGTGATTCGCGGTAAGCATATTTATTTGGGTTTCATTCTGGTCAAAAACCTCGAAACCCGTATCGTACGCCAAGTGATTACTGAGCGTTCGGTAAATGGTCCTTTTCTTAGTTTTCAGGACTTTCTTCAGCGTATCGCAATTTCCCTTGAGCAAGTGTCAATTTTAATTCGCATCAACGCGTTTCGGTTTACCGGAAAGGACAAGAAGGAGCTCCTTTGGGAGGCACATTGGTCATTGAGTAAGCACAAGGTAACCGATCGCAGAAATCAGCTTTTTCCGATTCCGCAAAAGACGTACCGACTCCCAGACCTCAATACCGGTCAAGTCGAAAATGCCTACGATGAAATTGAGTTGTTGGGGTTTCCGCTTTGTAGTCCTTTTGCGTTGCTTCGTGATCCCGTAGACAATGAACTTCGCGCTGATGATTTGCCGCGTTTTCTGAATCAGAACATTCAGGTATACGGCTATCTCGTCACGACCAAAGTAACGAAAACCACTCGCGGAGATCGCATGGGTTTTGGTACTTGGATCGATCAAGAGGGCTATTTTTTTGATACGGTTCATTTCCCAGATGTACTGCGGGCACATCCCTTCCGAGGAAGGGCAATTTATCGCATATCCGGAAAGGTAACCGAGGAGTTCGGATTTTACACCTTAGAGGTGGATGAGATTTATCGCGAAAGTTACGTGAACGCCGAGCCTGTGGAGTGAAAATACCGTTAAACGAGGTTTCCCAAACTAAAAAATGCCCTCAAAATCATTACCTTCGCAATCCTCAGCAAAAGGAGAAGATATGAAAGAACTTATAGCGGCCATGCCTCAGCAATTGGCCGAAGCACAGCGAATATTTGAGTCGGCACAACTCACACCTACCGATCAGCAATTTGAAAACGTGGTGGTCGTCGGTTTGGGAGGAAGTGGTATTGGCGGAACCATTTTGGCCGATATTATGCAGAAGCATTGCCAAAAGCCGATTCTTTCTGTAAAAAACTACGAGCTTCCGGCATATGTTGGGGACAAATCGTTGGTCATCGCTTCGAGTTATAGCGGAAACACCGAAGAAACACTGATGGCAATTGAAGAAGCTCAACGCAGGGGAGCACATATTGCAGCGGTAACTTCGGGTGGAAAACTTCGCGAAATGGCGGTGGAAAACGGTTGGAACTGTATTCTCGTACCGGGTGGAAACCCTCCACGTTCGATGTTCGCCTATTCCTTCGTTCAGCTTTTGAATTACATCGAGTTTTACGGTGTAGCACAAATCGGAGTAAAAGAACAACTCAGCGCAGCTGCAAACTTACTCGAAGTGGAAGTTGATTCCATACGCACCGAGGCCGAGGATTTGGCGCGCTATTTACATCAACGTATTCCCGCGATTTACGTGGCAGATGGCTATACGGGTTTAGCTTGGCGTTTCCGCCAACAACTCAACGAAAACAGCAAAATGCTTGCCTGGCACGGAGTAATTCCAGAAATGAACCACAACGAGCTCGTCGGTTGGGCAGGAGGAAACAATACCATTGCTCCCGTGTTCTTACGTAACAAGAGTGATTTTGATCGCAATCAAACGCGAATCGGAATCAATGAAGAAATAGTGCAGAAACATACGACCGTTCGCGAGGTTTGGAGCAAGGGCGAAACCCGACTTCAAGAAACGTTGTACTTGATTCACCTTACCGATTGGACTTCGTTCTACCTGTCGGAACTCAATGGAGTTGATATCGAAGAAATCAAAGTCATCGAATACCTCAAAAGCGAATTGGCCAAGAGCTAAAGACGATATGCGCACCGTGCGTTTTCAACATTGGGGGAAAATCGATTTTGCCATTGCCTGGCAGAAACAGACTGATATTTTTAATCAAACCATTGCTCAAAAGCGTTTGCTCAGGGAAAATCCTGAAGAACAGCCCACAGAGGACTACTTAATTTTCTGCGAACATCCGCACGTTTATACCCTCGGTAAAAGCGGTGATCGAAAAAACCTTCTTATTTCGGAAACCGAACTCGAGAAAATCGGAGCGACCTATTACGAAATCAACCGCGGAGGAGATATTACGTATCACGGACCGGGTCAAATTGTGGGATATCCCATTCTCGATTTGGATCATCACATGACCGACATTCATAAATACCTGCGTTATTTGGAGGAAGTAATTATACGTACGCTCTCGGATTATGGAATAGCCGCCGAAAGGTCACCGGGTGAAACCGGGGTTTGGCTCGATGTGGGGACACCGAGTGCTCGCAAGATTTGTGCTATGGGAATCAAGGCATCTCGATGGGTAACCATGCATGGGTTTGCTTTCAATGTCAATGCCGATTTGAGCTACTTCGATCGCATCGTTCCCTGCGGAATTACTGACAAAGCGGTTACTTCACTGGACCGCGAAATAGGAAGGAAACTGGACCTTTCTGAAGTCGAGACCAAGGTAAAGCGATACTTCGAGGAGATTTTTGGGGTTTCACTGGTATAGTCGAATTGTACAGAAAGTTGTACAATATTCGTATCTTTGTTGTCAGTAAATTACTTTAATAATGGAAATTGTCACATTAAGCGCGTTTCGTCAACGTATGAAGTCTTATTTCGATTCGGTTTTTGAAATGGGAAAACCATTATTTATATCTCGACCAAAAGGTAGAGATATGGTGGTCATGAGTAAAGCTGAATACGACAGTTTACAGGAAACCTTTCACTTACTGCGCAGTCCAAAGAACGCAAGTCGATTGCTCGAATCCATTGAAGAGGATAAGAATAACGGCACAGAGAGTCGCTCACTCGCGGAATAATGGATATCGCTTTTTCTAAAAATGCGTGGGAAGATTACCAGTACTGGCAGAAGCACGATAAACGCATTCTCAAAAAAATCAATGAACTCATTCGTGATATTTCTCGAAGTCCCTGTACAGGAATTGGATCTCCAGAGGCATTAAAGCACAATCTCGAAGGGTATTATTCTCGCAGAATCAACCTCGAGCACCGTTTGGTTTATCGAGTGGTAAATCGTCAAATTCGGATTATTCAATGCCGATATCACTACTGATGAAACTAGAGATTCAGAATTATTTTTTTCGTAAATTGAGGATAAACCATAAGTTATGATCTCAAAACTCAACCGACAACCCTTGGATCAAGTGCTTTTTCTGGATATCGAAACGGTGCCCGGTGTAAAGTCTTTCGATCTGCTTTCAGACGAAATGCAACAGTACTACGACGACAAAACTAAGTATCAACGAGGAGAAGATGTTAGTGCCGAGGAATTTTACCTCCAACGAGCAGGAATATTAGCGGAATTCGGAAAGGTGATTTGCATCTCTTGTGGATTTGTACATGGCACTGGAGAGCAACGCGAATGGCGTGTGAAATCCTTCTCGGGACACGATGAAAAAACAGTACTCCAACAGTTTGCGGATATGTTGCATGAAAATTTTCCAAACAAATTCACATTGCTCTGCGCACACAACGGATTCGAATTTGATTTTCCCTATTTGAGTCGCCGGATGCTGATTCATGGAGTGGACCTGCCAGACCCCCTCGACAATGCGGGGAAAAAGCCTTGGGAAATTCCGCATTGGGATACGATGGAATTGTGGAAATTCGGGGATCGTAAAAACTTCACATCGCTCAAGTTACTGGCCGCTTTGTTTGGAATACCCACTCCAAAAGATGATATCGATGGGAGTATGGTGGCCGATGTGTACTACAATGAAAATGACCTCGACCGCATCGTTCGGTATTGTGAAAAAGACACCAAAACGGTTGCTCAACTCATCATCGCCTGGCGAGGCGAACCTCTGTTAGATTAAGACAGGGGTTATTTTTTAACTCCTGAAGGTTTTTAATCCTGAATTACAATAGAGTAAATCTGATTCTCCGATTGAATCATATAAAATCCTGCTGGCAGAGCTAAATCTATTTGGTTTTCACCTCGTTTAAAATGGCCTTTAGCCACAATTTGCCCTTGCGTGGTACGAATAACATACGCCGCATCGCCCGATGTAACTACGTTAAAAGATCCATTCGATGGATTGGGATAGATGTGTTGGAAAATCTCCAATTCGGAGATTCCGATGGATGAATCCAATGTAGTAAACGAAATTGGGCCGTGCCAATCGGAGTAGCTCAATCCACAGTTATTACGCACATAAACATCGTAATCTGTGGAAGGCGAAAGGCCATTGATGACCCAAGGGTTACTTTGTGCACCTGTAATTAGTGTGCCACTACCCGGCGAAAAGCCCTGTACGCCGTATTCAATCTCCCAGTCAAGAGAAAAGCCGCTTTGTACCCAACTAATCGACGCCGACGTTTCGGTGATATTGCTGACGTTTCCGAGCAAGGGAACAACGCAGTTTGGCGTATCTGTCATGGTCGTTATTGGGCCCACCCAAAGACTTGAATCCGAAGTACCACAAATGGCTCGTACGTATAGGTCATAATTTGTTGCTGAATCCAGATTGGAAATCGTGTAGGGATGATTGTTTGTAAAAATGCTGTTCATGGAATTTACGCTAGTTCCCGTGTCGCCATAGGCCACTTCCCATTCTGTTTCCGTTCCTCCCGGAACCCAGTCCAGGGTGATGCTATTTGATGTTGCGCTGACCGATAAACTATCGGGGGCAGGACAATTGGCCGAACCACTCGTGTAAACGGTAACCGTCCATGTATTATTCAAGACCAAATGACCAGAGCCAGTGCAAGACCCGGGAATGAGCGCGATCGTACCGGCATGTAATTCAAATGTTAATGTAGGCGATGTGACGGGACCGTTGGCAATTGAAATGAACCGGTCGTAACTCGCAGTTGTAGCCACTGGACCCGATGGAGAAGCAAGAGCTAAAGAACTTTCTGCGATTCCAGTAGTCGGACAGTTGATGTAAGATCGTTGATCAAAAGGACTTTGAAATCCGGCCAACGTACTGAAAAAGTCGTATTGAACACGAACTGAATCTACATTTGTACCGATGGGAATTCCGGTAAAGGTGATCACACCGGGGCAAGGAGAAACTTGGGTTGTACTGTTTTGTACTTGAGAAACCCCGTAGATATCGCCGGCAGAATAAGTTTGTGTGTAAACTTGTGCATTGATTTGCAACCCCAAAATTACAGTTAGGGCGAGAGCGAGTGCATATTTCATTTTCTAGAGCTTGTTAATCGCTGGTAAATATAGCTGAATTAATCAACCATAAACCCCTGCACCATCTTCAAAAACGCTTTGGGCGCTTCTGCATGAATCCAGTGCCCGGCATTTTCGATCTCCTTGACTTCGCTATTCGGAAAATGAAGATGAATCAACGGCCCATCGTTGGGCGTAATGTAATCGCTATTTCCCCCTTTGATAAAGAGCGCAGGGCCTTTATACGTGGCTTGGTCATCCAAGGCCTCGCCTACGTTTTCGATTTTTTCGTTCAGCACTTTGAGATTAAAGCGCCATCCCAATACACCGTCTTCGACCCAATACAGGTTTTTTAATAGAAACTGAGCGATGGCCGGAACGGGTATTTTCCGAAGCATGGCTTGTTCTACATCTCCACGTGTTTCCATTTCTTCCAGATCGATGGACAAAAGGGCGTTGAGTATTTCCCGATGATGAACGGGATAATAACGCGGAGCAATATCGACCACAACTAACTTTTCAATGCGTTCGGGAAAAGCGGTAGCCGCGTGCATGGCCACTTTTCCGCCCATGGAGTGCCCGATTACTGTTGCGCTTTTTACATCGTGGTGATCCATATAAGCGATGAGGTCCTCGGCCATTTCAGGATAGGTGAAGTGTTCTGAATGAAACGATCGTCCGTGGTTGCGTTGGTCGACCAAATGTACACGGTAGTTGTCGTTGAGAACGCGGGCGATGGAATTCCAATTGTCGAGCATTCCGAACAGCCCGTGCAAAATGATAATGTCTTTCCCTTCGCCAGATATTTTTGAGTGCAGTATCATACGTTTTGAATTTGTCGCAAATACATTCCGATGGTGTTTTCCAATCCGAAATACAGTGCATCTGAAATGAGTGCGTGTCCAATTGAAACCTCCAATAGATCGGGGATTTCACGTGCAAAATAATTCAAATTATCCAAATTGAGGTCATGCCCTGCGTTGATTCCAAGTCCCGTTGCTGATGCAGCTTTGGCCGTTTCAACGAAGGGAGCAATCGCCGCTTTTTTGTTTTCGTAATAACCCACCGCATACGATTCGGTGTACAATTCGATCCGATCCGTTCCGGTTGCCGCAGCCGATTCGATCCATTTGGGGTCGGGGTTGAGAAAAATCGATGTGCGCATTCCGCCTTCTTTCAAACGAGCGATGACGTCTTTCAGGAATGACGCGTTTTCAATGGTGTTCCAACCGTTATTGGATGTCAATACCCCGGGCGGATCGGGCACAAGGGTAACCTGAGCCGGACGCGTTTCCAGTACGAGGTCCATAAAATCCTCGCTCGGATATCCTTCCACATTGAATTCGGTGGTAACAACTTTGGAAAGTGCACGGACATCGCTGTAGCGGATATGTCGCTCATCGGGACGTGGGTGCACGGTAATTCCTTCCGCTCCGTATTCTTCGCATCGCTGTGCGGCTAGTAGTACATCGGGTGTATTTCCTCCTCGGGCATTGCGCAGGGTGGCAATTTTATTGATGTTGACCGAAAGTTTTGCAGGCATAATCTCAGCTTTGGTTACAAAGTTGGAAATAATCTGCGATTTTAACTGCTCACACGGTTTTTTGTTTTGGTAAGATACAGTGGCTTTATAGCTGTTAGAGTTACCTCAATCGGACTTTCCGCATAGTGCTTTGGTAACTTAAAAGTAGGAGTTTTGCTTTTCCGAATCCTTTCCCGGCCTCAACCGATAAATCAATCCCAATGACATGCGAATGGGGCGGAAAAGCGATTCGTTGGAAATACTCGCTGTAGATAAGGTATGCTTAAACTCGACATCCAATTCGGGAATAACCTCATAACCAACCACTATTCCAACTCCTTTGACTTGGTAATTTTTGAAGCGTAAATTGTAAATGTTGGCATTTTCTAAATCCAAATCGCGAATCAGTGAATACCCAATTCCGTATCGAAAATCACGGCCATTTCTGAGCGTTTTGTGATACCGTATTCCCATGAAAATGGAGGAAATATGACCTTTTATTCCGCGATCGGTACTGCCCGGGTTTAGACTCACCCAAATATCGCGCATGACGAGGGCGGAAATATTGGACTTTTCATGAAGTAACTCCAAGCCAAATGTGGGAGCAATTCCTACCGCTGGAAAATCTTCCGTTCCCGGGTTTTGAAGCCCTTGAATAGGAAACCCTCGCATTCCCAAGTTTAAACTAAGGTCGAAGGCTTTATTGAATTTTGTCTCCGTTTTTTTTGGGGTAGGATTGAGCTCATATGCAAAGGTTAAGCTGTGGTGTTCGAAACCCAACAACGCCGAAAAGGATGGGGAAAAGTTTAACCGCGTGCGAAATTCAACGCTCAGCCAACCCAACTGTTTAGATGCGCTGAGATAGGCACCTTGATAAATAGAGCTCCTCCAATTCTCCTGCTGAAACCTCATTCGATAATATCCGACTCCAACACTTCCCCACGAAAGGGCATAACGAGCATGTCCGCTGAATTCATTCCAAGTTTGGTCAATGTCGGGAGTCAAAGGGTTGGCATTTCCGGATTGGACTTGCACAGCCCAGGCGTTTTCTACCGAAAGGGAAATGGGAATATTAGGTATATTCATACTTAAGCCCAGCATCAATGAACTGTATGGTTTTTTATCCATTCCAAAAGGACCTGGAAATGCAGGTATGGAGATTTGCGTCCCTACTTTGGGAGAGAGGGAAAAGTCGGATTTTTGTTGACATCTTCCAATTAAAGCAATTGCTGATAAAACGAAAACGAATAGAGTTTTTAGGGAACTGGACATAAAAATTTTATTTAATAATTACAAGTCTCTATAAATTTTGAAATAGCACTTCTGATTTGAAATCGAAACGGACGAATTAATGGCAGGCCAAGTAGAACTAATAACTCCACATTCAGCAAAATAGTACTCCCAAGGATACTTCATTTGAAGTCCATACATTTCATTGAACTGATTAGAACAAGGGTTTAAAAGAGTTTCTGTATTAGAAAAAACATACCAATCACGCTCATAAGCAACAAGGAACATTGATTTACCTGAAAAGTAATCGTTTGAACTTAGGTCCATTGCATGACGATTAATGGTAAAGAGTGTACTATTATTTATCTTCGACCGCGGAACATCAAGTGTTTTATACCAATCACCTTCCCATTCATATAAATTATTCCCTTGTATAGAAGGAAAAAAGATAAGAGCTTGAACTTTAATTTCGGACCGATTATCACTTTCATAGTGATAACCACTTTTAATTTGGAACTCATCAACACCAAGCTTGACGATGTTTCTATCGTTTAAGGAAGGAGCAGTTTCATTATAAGAGGAGCCATAGGGTTGCAATATTGAGTCACCTCCATTAATACCAACTATAAATAAAGGTGAAGATATTGTATCAGCCATTGCTTCACTTAAGAAAAAAAAGGAAGTAGTATCATCCTGAGAATAAGCAATAATCTCGTCATTATAATTGACGGATTCACCTATTGCAAAAATGGGACTGTCACTTTGAATTCGCTTCTCGAAACTTTTTCTAAATAAGTGAAGTTGCACTTTAAACATCATTCCATTAACAATTATTAAGTCATCAAGTTGATTCAATAGGTTGTTTTCAGGGTCAGAAACTAAATGTGTCAGATTGTATTGTACTATCAACTCACCTAGTTTATCCTCCAAAGATTGAGCAAGTGCAGGGTATTTGTGGGCTAATTCCGAAACAAGTATGGCATGGCTCTCAAGTCCCATTAATTCAGAATAAATATAATTTCTTAGGTTGACGTCTTCTGCACTTAGGCTCAATGCTTTTGTAACTAAAAATTGAACCTGGTTGACTAAATGATTCTCTGGATTTTCTATGTCAACTAATAAGTCAAGAACAGAGTTGTTATCAATGTTATCTATTTTCATTGGTTCTTTTGCACAGCCGAAATAGAAAATAATAGGAATAAGTAAGGTAGCTAATTTTTTCATAATCTTAATAATTTGGCCGCAATATATATATATATATATATTAAACTATCAAATATTTCATTGAAAAATTCAATAATCACTAAAATATCGCTCAGCTTTTTTGGCTATAAATACGAGTTCGATTTATCCGAATCCTTCCCCGGCCGCAACCGATAGATCAATCCCAAGGACATGCGAATGGGGCGGAGTTGTGATTCGTTGTTTGAGCTGAGGATCGAAACGGTGTGTTTGAATTCGAGATCGAGATTGGGAATGAAATCGTAACTGTAGAGGATTCCAACAACTAAATAATTCCCCGCGATTCGAATCTAAGCATTTAATAACCGATTGTTTCTCTGGATATGTCGTAACTTGAAACTGGGGCCTGCGCCGTGCTTCGCCGTAGCTTCGCAAAGGCAAAGGGTGCTGGCCCCGGGCAGGGGTGGTGGGATTTGCTTCGCAAAGGCAAGATCGCCTTTCGATGAAAACGTAAATAAATTTTGAACTGGAAAGAACTGGCTTATGCCTGATTCGCATTTCCCTTCCGCAGGGTAATCATCGTCACTTCGGGCCAGATGCCTACGCGGCCTGGAAATGCCAAATATCCGAAGCCTCGGTTCACGTAAAGGAATCTTCCCGCTTCTTCGTACAATCCCGCCCATTTTGGATAGCGGTATTTCACCGGACTCCAGCGAAATCCGGGAATTTCGATGCCGAACTGCATTCCGTGTGTATGTCCCGAAAGGGTGAGGTGAATTTTTTTATTCCATTTTTTCACCTCTGCATCGTAATGCGAGGGGTCGTGGCTCATCAATACGGTGAAGCCATCATCGGGAATTTCGCGGGTCGATTTTTCTAGGTCACCGTATTGCGGAAAAGGCGGAAGCCCCCAATTTTCTACTCCGGCGATGTACAGTTTTTTTCCATTTCGCTCGATGGTTCGATGCTCGTTGCGCAGTAGATCAAACCCAATTTTTTTGTGCAGACCAAAGAGGTGTTCTAAGTTTTCCCGTTTGGACTCCGGTGAATCCCAACCTACATAATCGCCGTAGTCGTGGTTTCCCAGAATGGAGAGTTTTCCATTTGCCGCTTTCAGTTGAGCAAATGTATCCACCCATGGTTCGAGTTCATCGGCCGTATTGTTGACGATGTCTCCAGTGAAAAGAATCAAGTCGGGATTTTGCTCGTTGACCAAATCAACGCCGTACTCTACCATCTTGCGATTATCAAAACTACCGCTGTGTATATCGGAAAGCTGGGCGATCGTAAATCCGTCAAACTCCTCCGGCAGATCATCGAATGTCAGCGTCTGGCGAATCACGCGGAAATTGTACTTCCCTTTGGTCATTCCGTACAAGATGCTGAAAAATGGAATGGCGGCTGCGCCAATGGCCAATTGACTGATGAATTTGCGGCGTTCGGGGAAATAAGTGATTTCGTCTTTTAAATTGGCTTCGGAAGTCGGAAGCATGTTCAAAGCCCAGGTCCAGCCGGCGTGAAAAACTCGAAAAAGATCCTCGGCGAGTAAAAAGAAGGCAACGGCTATTTTCGGAACGTACAGCAAAATCATTACGCCAAATACGTACATGTAACTCGACGAACTTCGACTGCCGGTTTGGTTAATTTGAAAAATGGAATAGATCAGAAGCACAACCAACGCTACGGTCAGCCCCCAATACACCCAAGGGGTTAACTTGAAGCGAAAAGCTGTTCGAAACGCCTGATAAGCGTAAATGTCTATGATGATGAAAAGCCCGAATGTGATCAATAAACGCAATGCAGCTGTGGTCATGGTCCTTTTAAAAATAGTGTTTATGCTCAGAATAAACGTTTCCTACTGTTGAGAGTTCAAAAGCAGGTTTGTTACCTTTACGCAAATTACACGAAAATTATGGCTGACAATGGAGATAAGCGGTTGTTTTTACTCGATGCCTATGCATTGATTTACCGCGCATACTACGCGTTTATCAAAAACCCTCGAGTGAACTCAAAGGGAATGAATACCTCTGCGGTTTTTGGTTTTACCAATACGCTCAACGAATTGATCAAAAAAGAACAACCCTCGCATATTGCGGTGGTATTTGATCCGGAAGGTCCTGTAGGTCGGGTAGAGGATTACACCGAGTACAAGGCCAATCGTGAAAAGCAACCCGAGGATATTACCCTTTCGATTCCTTATATCAAGCAAATTGTGCGTGGATTTCGGATTCCCACCTTGATGGTGGACGGTTATGAAGCGGATGATGTCATTGGTACATTGGCCAAAAAAGCCGAGAAAGAAGGATATACCGTTTACATGATGACGCCTGACAAGGATTATGCTCAGCTCGTTTCGGATCATATTTTTATGTACAAGCCGGGCCGTCAAGGAAATGACGTGGAAATTTGGGGATTGGATGAGGTAAAGAAGAAATTCGAAGTAGAACGCGCCGACCAAGTCATCGATTTCTTGGGCATGATGGGCGATTCGGTGGATAATATTCCTGGTATACCCGGTGTTGGTGAGAAAACAGCCAAGAAATTTATCAAAGAATACGGCAGCATAGAAGGGCTGTACGAGAATGTCGACCAGCTGAAGGGTAAGCTCAAAGAAAAAGTTGCCGACGCACGCGATCAAGCGATGATGAGTAAGCATTTGGCGACGATTATTTTGGATGTGCCGATTGAGTTTGATGAAGAGGATTTAACGCGCGAACAGCCCGATGGAGATGTGTTGAAGGAGATTTTTGAAGAGTTGGAGTTCCGCACGTTGGGTGAGCGTATTCTGGGTGAAAAAATCGAAGTGAATGCGACTGCACCGAGTAACAACAATGGACAAACCGATCTTTTTTCTCAACCGGGAGAAGCCATTGATGCACCCAATACGGGAATGGATGCCCTCCAGACGATTGATGATGTAGAGGTTGATTACCAATTGATGGACACCGCCGAAAAACGCGCCGAGCTCGTGAAGAAACTCCAACAACAAAAATCGTTTTGTTTCGATACGGAAACGACCTCGTTGGATGCACATAACGCCGACTTGGTGGGTATAGCGTTTAGCTGGAAGAAACACGAAGCGTATTACGTCCCATGTCCTGTAGATCGTGAGGAGACCATGGATATTCTATCGGAATTCCGTCCCGTATTTGAAAATGAAAACATCGAGAAAGTAGGTCAAAACATCAAATACGACCTGGTCGTTTTGCTGCATTACGGACTTCGTGTTCGCGGACCTATTTTTGACACCATGATTGCGCATTACTTGATCAACCCCGAAATGCGACACAACATGGATATTTTGGCGGAAACCTATTTGAGTTATACGCCGGTGAGTATCGAGGAGTTGATTGGCAAGAAAGGGAAAAACCAAGGAAATATGCGCGATGTGCCGGTTGAAAAAGTGGTTCGGTACGCTGGCGAAGACGCGGATATTACCTGGCAGTTGAGTGAGATTTTTAAACCGGCATTGGAGAAGGTAGGAGCAGAGGAGCTTTACCGGGATATTGAAGCACCGTTGATTCCTGTTTTGGCCGATATGGAGGTATCGGGTGTGAAACTCGATCGCGAGGCGTTGGATGAAATTGCGGTGGATCTCAAAAAGGAAATTGACGAAACCGAAAAGAAGATTTTTGAACTCGCTGGGCACGAGTTTAATGTGGGGTCGCCCAAGCAGCTCGGTGTGGTCCTATTCGATGAAATGAACATCGTCGACAAACCGAAAAAGACGAAGTCCGGCCAATACAGTACAAGCGAAGACGTCCTCAGTAAGATTGAAGACGCACACGAGATTGTACCACTGGTATTGGATTATCGTTCGACAACCAAACTTTTGAGCACTTACGTAGAAGCACTTCCCGAACTGGTTCATCCCAAAACGGGTCGGATTCATACGACGTTTAATCAGGCGGTGGCCGCTACGGGGCGTTTGAGTTCTACTTCGCCCAATTTGCAAAACATCCCGATTCGCACCGAACGAGGGCGATTGATTCGCAAGGCGTTTACTTCGCGGGGTGAGGATTATGTGTTTTTAGCGGCGGATTACTCTCAAATTGAACTGCGAATTGTAGCTGCCCTCAGCGGTGATGAAAGTATGATTGATGCGTTTAACGCTGGAAAAGATATCCATGCGGCTACGGCAGCAAAGGTGTATGATGTACCGCTGGATGAGGTAACACGAGAAATGCGCAGTCGAGCCAAAATGGTGAACTTCGGTATTATTTACGGGATTTCAGCTTTTGGTCTTGCCGACCGACTGAACATCAAACGTACCGAAGCCTCGGAGATCATCAATAATTACTTCGAAAAGTATCCGAAGATCAAGCAGTACATGGATGAAAGCATCGATAAAGCGCGGGATAAAGGATATGTAACAACGGTTATGGGGCGGCGTCGGTATTTGCCAGATATTAATTCTCGTAACCGAACCGTACGCGGATTTGCCGAGCGAAATGCGATTAATGCTCCCATTCAAGGGTCGGCAGCCGATATCATTAAAAAGGCGATGATTGATATCGGAGCCGAAATGGATAAGAAGGATTATAAGTCGAAAATGGTGCTGCAAGTACACGATGAATTGGTCTTTGATGTTCATCGCGATGAAGAAGCTGAACTGACCGAAATGATTGTCGATAAAATGGAAAACGCCTACAAAATGAATGTTCCATTAACCGTCGAAGTAGGGACTGGAGCCAATTGGCTTGAGGCGCACTAAGCGGATGCATTTGCCCAAATAAAAAACCCCGATTGGTATGACCAATCGGGGTTTAAATTTTATTTCTTTTCGATTAGAATCGGATTCGAGAAGAGCTTTCTGAACCTTCATCCATTGATCCCATTCCAAATCCATATTGGAGTCCGACGTGTACGCCTGGCATAAAGTTCCATGACTTTTCGTATTTACCACTCCAATCCTCGAAACGGTAATCTTCTGCATTCAGATCTGAGAATGATCCCATCAAGCGAACACCATAGGTAAGTGAAAGTCCGGCATCACCCAAACCGGTGCGACCACCAATTCCGAGTACTCCGCCTAAATCCATTCCGTTGTAGAAGTCCAATGCGTCATCAAATGTTCCGACATTGCCATCGCCATACGTCGAGGAAATGGAAGCCGATTGCAAAAGGCCGAACTGCGGACCTGCCTCGATGTATAGTTTTCCACTCGCCATGTAGTGGCGGTACAAAATTGGAATTTGAATATATGTAAGCGAGACTTCGCGCTCTGTCTGCTGACCTAGCACAACGTCGTCATACATCTGACCACCCGAAGTGTAATTGAACTCTAACTGAATGGCACTTGTACTTGAAAATCCGTAATAAACTCCAATGCCCGTGCTAAAGCCTACCGATGGCTCGTAGTCCATCTCGGGAAGAACCGAGTAGCTTTCTTCATTTGGATTGGGTTGAATAAAGTGATTTTGGTACATGATAAAATAAGTACCGGTGTTGGCGTGGAAGTCAACTCCGAAGCCTTCTTGTGCGTTTGACTGCGTTGAGAACAGCAAAGCCACAGCGCTAAATAAAAGAGCTAGTTTTCTCATTTTAAAGTAGTTTTAGGAATATTGGTGGACTACAAAGGTATTTAAATTTTGTGAAGTCGCTTAATAATCCGGTAACTTTCTATGTTTAGGTATATGAAATATACACCTTCCGCTATGTTTGCTGGTAATGAGAGAGTTGCTTCGTTGGATAGGCTACTATCCGGAATGTAATCCATAATCACCTTACCATCGAATCCCATCACCGTAATTCGTTCGATGGGCTTTCCTGTGGAGTTGTCAATTCGGATCACCTCTCCATCTGTCGGATTGGGATAAATTTGGATGTTGTTTTCGTACTCTTCCAAGGTCAACGGTGAGTCCATCATCAGGTCATCGATGTAGATATTGTTTCCACCGCCTGACGTGAATTCGAATTTGAAAATAACATTATCCTGAACGTTGAACGGCGAAAGACTAATGGTCGCTTCTTTCCAGTCGCTTTCATTGGGAACGTACTCTGCAAAAGGCCGATCGTTACTCGTCGATAGGGTTGATGTTGGTATAAAAAGTCGCGGAATCCATGTCTGACCGCAGTTCGTACTAGCAAATACCCGCAGTTCATCTTCGCTATTGCTATTGCGACGAGCGTAGGCATACTTGAAGGTAAATGAAGCAAAGTTATCGCCAGTAAAATCGTAGGTAGGCGTATAAAACGACTCGATTTGATCCCGATCCTTGTTGTAATTTCGAATGTAAATGGAGCGAGAACCTGTGTGCGATACCTGTGGGTTCAATGTCCAAGTTCGGTTGGAGTCCGTATACTCCAATTTAAAATCATCGGCTACTGCTGAAGGTACTTCAAACGACTCGGAATACCCGATGGCGTTTAAGCCTGCTTGCGGAATAGAGAAAACGATGTTACTTCGGGTAAAGCTATTTGACCCTCCGGAAGCCGTAACGGTAAGGGTCGCGTCGTATTCTCCAGGATTGGCATAAGTCACCCATACTGCACTATCCGTCGATGTAGCGGGAGTTCCTCCAGGGAATGTCCATTGACGACTCACAACATCTGCATTCCAACTGCGGTCGATAAACAATACGGAGTCGCCAGCACAGAATACTTTTTTATTGGTCGAAAAGTCGGCTTGAGCGATGCAACCGCTCGGAGGTGGAGATGTGATTCCGGTTTGAGCCAAGTTGGTCGAGTCCGTCAATTGTCCTCGAAGACCGTAATCGTCTAGGCTTTGATGCATAACGTTTCTCTGCCCATCGGAAAACATGTTTTGGCACAGCCCATTACTGTAATCCATATAATTCTCGATTTGATCCGGGAGGTCAGGAGAGTCGTTCGAACACGTATTCGCATTGAGTGGACAACCGTAGTTCGGTCCAGCAGCGGGAGGTGTGTCCTGGATATTGTCTCCACTAAAGCAACCGCCAGCAAATGTATGAGGTAACCCAAAGTAATGTCCGAGTTCATGGGTTAAAGTTCTTCCTCCATTATTGAAGCTGCTCGTCGCCGAAGTACCGATAGATCCCATCACATCGTGACGAATAACTACTCCGTCTTGAGCATAAAACTGATTGTAGGCTGGAAAATAGGCGTAACCCAAAATGGTACCTGTTGTACCGGTGAAGTTTTCGATACTGTGGACAACCCAAATATTCAAGTAACGATCGTTGTCCCAATTGCTCAATTCTTTTTCATCATCAAAAGCATTAACTGTTCGGGGCGTGCGTACACGGACAATTCCGTTCGTACAGTTTCCATCCGGATCGATTTTAGCCAGTTCAAAATGAATGCGTGAATCTACGGCGACGGGTTTAAAAATGCTTCGCGTGTTGGCCGTATCGCTATTCATTCGGTTAAAATCATCGTTCAAAACGCGAATGGCATCATGAACCTGAGCGTCGCTGATGTTTTCAGGACCGTCGTTATGTAAAATATGTACCACTACCGGAATGGTATACGATGTTGAGGTTTCCGGCATGTTTTCTGCTTTGGCAAAAAGGCCTTCCCAACCGTGAATACCTTCGCTGTATTGAGGATTGTTCTCTAATGCGCGTTCGTGTGCATAATCGGTAGCGCACATATGGGTTTGCGCTTGTATGATTCCAGCGCAGATGAGCGCTACTCCCGTTAAAAAATTCTTCATTTTGTGATAACTATCAAATAATTGAATTCACAAAACTAACGAAAGACATCTAGTGAAGGTTTATTTTTTTCACCCTTATTTCGTTTTCACTCAGGTAAATCAGTTCAGCTGCGACATTGGAGTATCCCATTTCCTCTAGTAGATGACCGTATTTTCGAATTTGATCGACGTGAGCATTGCGCTCTTCACCCGTTTTAAAATCAATCACCTGAATCTGGTTTTCACTAAATAGGATTCTGTCTGGGCGATAATTTTTTCCCTCGGGAGTGAGGATGGCTTGCTCATTGACGATTTTGTTTTCGGTATTGAAAATACCTTTCACTTCGTTGCTGCTCCAAATTGACTCCAAGGTGTTGGAAACCGTCGTGAAATCCAAAGCGCTTATTTCTCCAGATTGCCTCATTTCTTCGAGCAGAAGTCTGCCCGCCTCTACGGTTTGCGTTTCGGCTAGAATTCGGTGAATGACGATTCCTCGGTCGCGATCGCTTCGTTGTACATTCCAGCTTTTTTCTCGTTTAGGCGCTATGCGTATGCGATTTCGCCAATGCGTGACCGATGAGGTTTTGATTACTTCTTCCTCTGTTGGCTTCGATGGACTTTCGTTTACTGCCTTCGTCGTTTTTGTTCCACATGCAAATACACCGTCTTCGATGGCCTTAAATTCATGGAAGGATTCGATGAACTCGCCATATACTTGAGATGCTGTATTGGTGTACTGTCGTGAAAATTCAGGCGATAACATGCCGATATATAATTCGCACTCGGCTCGTGTAAAAGCTACATAGAGCAAATTCGAGTGGTCCATGTAATTGTTTTTCTCCCAACTGCGGTAGGCATCTTGAAATGGCTCGAGCGATTCAATGGAAGATGGTGAGGTTTTCACAAAAGGCAACTGATTAAAAGGTTCGATTCCTTCTGTTTTCACCCAAATCCGATCGTATTTCGAACTCATTTCCCATCCGACCATCGGCACGATGACAATGGGATATTCCAGCCCTTTGCTCTTGTGAATAGTACTGACCGTTATAGCGTCAGCAGTACTCGCCGTTTCGATGTTCCATTTGCTGAGATTTTCCGTTGCATAGTCCACAAAGTGCATTTGGATTTCATGAGCCCGACGTTGGAATTGAAAGGCTTCATCTACAAATTTGGAAACGTAAGCATCGGTCTTGATTTCAAAGTGATCCAACAACATATCGATCCATTCGATCGGAGGCAGAGCGATCCACGTTTCGCTCAGGGAAAATTCATCGTTTTCGTCAAGCCACTGCCCGAATTTTCGATTTTGAATGGCGCGATAAGCGTGCTGTGCTTGTGCCCATTCGATTCTCTTGGTTTCAAAAAGCCATTGTATCCATTGGGTTTGATAAACCCCTTCATTGGGAGAGCGCTGGTAGCGCATCGACGCCAAGATCAACTTGACATCAGCAGAATTTCCGGTATTCAGACTGTCTTCACTGACGACTGAAAGTCCCTCTTGCTGGGATAGAAAAACGGCAATTTCGCTCGACGCTTTGTTTTTTCGAGTTAGTACCGCGATATCTCGGCAAGAATATCCGCGACTCATGGCATCGCGTACTTTTTGCAGAACGTATTCATTGCAAATATCCTGCGTCGACTTTTCATCGTCGAAAACGAAACGCTCGGCAGCGACATATCCCTCCTTGCTGTGGTGGGGTTCTTGTACGCCAATTCGGTACACTTCTGCGATATCCTTGTCGTTGATTGGCTCATTCTCGAATAACCCAGCGATTCGACCAATTAAGTGATTGTTGAAAGCGACAATCTTTTGATGACTTCGGTAGTTTTTGGGCAATTGACGTAAATCCCGTTTGTAGCGCTCTACTTTGTCTCCACGGTTGTTTGAGCTGTATGCAGACTCCTTCGTTGCCAAGCCGATAAACTGACTGACCTCGGCTCCGCGGAATCTATAAATACTTTGTTTTGCATCGCCAACCAACATATTGGTTCCGTTGGTAGAAAGCGCATTTTCGATGAGCGGTAGGAGGTTTTCCCATTGCAATTGAGAGGTGTCTTGAAACTCATCGATAAAATAATGATGGTATCGCTCACCAATTCGCTCGTAGATGAAGGCCTCGGGCTGATCGATGAGGTTTTCGTGAATCAATCGATTGAAGTCAGAAATCAATACCGTATTTTCTTCTTGACGAATGATTTCCAGTTCTTTTTCCACATGACCTAAAAACCGCAGTCCGTTGAGACTTTGCCGCGCGCTTTGCACAAACTTCATAAACGGACCGTCTTGCACGAGTTGATCTATCTTCTCGAGCAGTTCTATAAATTCTTGTTTGTGTGGTTCAAATAACGGTTCATTGATTTTAGCTGATGCTTTGCTGAAAAAAGTACCCTCTTTAAATTTTGTAAACCGTGGACCGGTGTTTATCTCTGCAATGGCTCGGACATTCATTGATGTAGTATCAGCAATAAGTTTTTCGGGCACTTTATAACTGAAATCCGAAGGCTTTAGTCCTGCCGACCGAATGATTTCACTCATTCGTTTTCCAATTTCGTGTGCTCTATGGGTGTAAGCGGAGATAAACGTTTTTAGCTCGGCGATGAATTTTTGCCATTGTACATCTGGAATTTCACTCAAAACGGCGGCATAAACACGGTCCACATCACTAATTAACGACCTAGCTTCATCGTTGAGTAATCGCTCGACATTCCACGACTTCCCTTCCGAGACGGCTTCGAGTACCTGTTGAACAAGTGTATCGGAAATCTCTTCACTATTCTCTCGACCGACCTGGCTGATGAGTTGACGAACACTTTTTTCCAACACCATTTTCGCATCCATTTCGACATCGAAGTCCGGGTTCAGATTGAGATCTTGAGCAAAGCTTCGGACCACTCCATGGGTGAATTTATCAATGGTACCTACCGATACCATGTTGTAAAAATGCGTCATGTAGGCCAAGATGCGCTCGGCTGCGATTCGAAATTCATCGGGTTTGATCTCCAGCTCGGCTGAGATTAATTCGGCCATTTTTTGATCGGTATCGGATAGTTCTTCCATACCGTAATAGCGAAAGCTCGCTAGCGTTTGTAAAATTCTTCTGCGCATTTCACCGGCTGCCTTTATAGTAAAGGTTACAGCAATGAGATCGCGAAAAGGAACGGCAGACTTATCCTTTTGGTAATTGGAAAAAGTGCGGTAGAGAAAGTGATAAACCAAATTAAAGGTTTTTCCACTCCCGGCAGAGGCATTAAAAAGGGTTTGTTCGTTGGGTTTTATCGGAGTTTCGGGTCGAGTTGTATTCATGAGGTTGAAGGTAAAAAAAAGTATCGTCGAATTCCACGAACCACCAACCAAAAGATGAATGACACTAAATCGTGTAAAACAACTTTCGAACTAAACTGAAAACCTGTCAACCTTTTTTAGGATAATTCAAAACTAGTATACTAGTCTACCAGTCTACCAGTCTACCAGTGCCACCCAACCCAAAAATTTGTTGCGCAGTCAAAAGCTGTATCTTTGCAGCCGAAATATGAGCAAATGATACACCTCAAAAGCAGAGAAGAAATTGAAATGATGCGCGAAAGCGCACTCGTTGTGTCGCGCACATTGGGCGAAGTAGCCAAAATGATTCGTCCGGGTGTTACTCCACTTGAACTCGATAAAAGAGCGGATGAATACATACGCGATCAAGGAGCGATTCCAGGATTTCTCGGGTTGTATGACTTTCCGAATACGCTTTGTACCAGTGTAAACGAAATGGTTGTACATGGTATTCCGAATAACCGACCGCTCGAAGAAGGCGATATCATTTCAGTTGATTGCGGCGCAATCTTGAATGGATTCTATGGCGACCACGCCTACACCTTTGAGGTAGGAGAGGTGGCAGCCGAAACACGGCGATTATTGAAAGTAACCAAGGAGTGCCTCTACATCGGAATTGAACAGATGATTCCCGGAAATCGATTGGGAGATCTCGGATGGGCCATCCAACACCATGCAGAGAAACACGGTTATGGTGTGGTTCGTGAATTGGTCGGACATGGTATTGGACGCGAAATGCACGAGGAACCCCAAGTACCGAACTACGGCCGACGAGGAAGAGGAAAGAAAATGGAGAATGGGTTGGTACTTGCCGTTGAGCCCATGATCAATATGGGAACACATCGCGTTCGTCAGCTCAAGGACGGTTGGAGCATTATCACAGGGGATAAAAAACCATCTGCTCATTTTGAGCACGATATTGCTATCTGGGACGGAAAGCCGATGATTCTTTCGACCTTTGATTATATTTACGATGCGCTGGGATTGGACATCACTGATCCCGCCTCATTGAGTTCGTAAATAAAGGGAACGCAACGATTTGTTCAAATTGCAAACAGTTAAAAAGCTAAACAATTTTTACCTTTAGGGCGTTAACAATTTGTTGAATCTAAAAATCAAATATTATGGCATTTGAATTACCAAAACTACCTTATGCATACGATGCATTGGAACCACATATCGACGCAAAAACCATGGAAATTCACCATGGAAAACACCATGCGGGATATACTTCAAAACTGAATGCGGCAATCGAAGGAACGGATATGGCCGGAAAGTCAATTGAAGACTTGATGGCAAATCATACCGATAACGGTGGTGTGCGTAATAACGGTGGTGGATTTTATAACCACAGCTTATTCTGGAGCGTAATGTCTCCCAACGGAGGAGGCACTCCTTCAGGAGAATTGGCCGAAGCAATCGATAGCGCTTTTGGTTCGTTTGATAAGTTCAAAGAAGAATTCGCTGCTGCTGCGGCTACCCGTTTCGGAAGTGGCTGGGCTTGGTTGATTGTAGCTGACGGAAAATTGAAGGTTACAAGCACACCTAATCAAGATAATCCATTGATGCCTGTGGCAGACGATCATGGAACTCCTATTTTGGGGCTTGACGTATGGGAACACGCATATTACTTGAATTATCAAAACCGTCGTCCAGACTACATCTCTGCTTGGTGGAATGTGGTAAATTGGGACGAAGTGTCAAAGCTTTTTGCCGCGGCGAAATAATTTATACAACGGTTAAATCTAAAATCGCTTTCACGGATATATTCTGTGGAAGCGATTTTTTTATCGGTTTACCCGTTGGTAGCGCTTCTTTTAAAATCCCTATTTTTGAAGCAAATACTGGAAAATGACACCTACCGAAAAAGCATCCGATATTGTCGAACAAATGTACTCCAATGACGCATTCAGTCAATGGCTGGGAATCGAGCGTTTGTTGGTGGAGCCGGGAAAGTGTCGGTTGAGGATGACGGTACGTGAAGAAATGACCAACGGATTTAAAATTGCCCATGGGGGAATTACGTATTCACTTGCGGATAGTGCATTGGCCTTTGCCGCAAATGGTCATGGGGTTCAAAGCCTGAGTATCGACACGTCGATTAACCACCTTAAACCCGTAAAAATAAACGACGTAATTACTGCTGAAGCTACCGAAATTAGTATTACGCGCCGCACGGGGATTTATCAAATAAGAATAACCAATCAAGAAGACGAACAAGTCGCTGTATTCAAAGGTGTCGTATATCGCACCGAGCGACTTTGGGAACATAAAAACAAAGAAGAATGAGTATCAAAGAGGCATATATTGTAGATGGAATCCGAACACCCATCGGGAGTTTTGGTGGAACGTTAAGTGCAGTTCGTACAGATGACCTAGGAGCGATCGTTTTAAAAGAACTCGTACAGCGCAACAGTTCACTCGACCCCGCTGCCATCGCGGATGTTATTATGGGTTGTGCCAACCAAGCAGGGGAGGACAATCGGAACGTGGCGCGCATGTCGCTCCTATTGGCGGGGCTGCCTTTTACCGTTCCGGGTGAAACGGTGAACCGACTTTGCGCCTCCGGTATGTCGGCTGCCGCACAAGCTTACCGAGCGGTGCGCAATGGCGATGGAGATGTATTTGTAGCCGGAGGAGTAGAAAATATGACACGCGGACCATGGGTGATATCCAAAGTGAGCAAACCCTTCGGACGCGACGCTGAGATGTTTGATTCGAGTTTTGGTTGGCGATTTATCAACCCCAAAATGGAAGAACTCTACGGAACCGATGGCATGGGACAAACAGCCGAGAATTTGGTAGAACAATACAATCTCTCACGAGAGGATCAAGATGCATTTGCGTATCACAGCCAAATGAAAGCTACGCGAGCTCAGGAAAACGGCCGATTGGCCGAAGAGATCGTGGAAGTGCGAATTCCGCAGCGTAAAAAAGAGGATCTCGTTTTTGATACGGATGAGTTTGTAAAACCCAAAACGAGCTTGGAAGTGCTCGGAAAATTACGTCCAGCATTTAGGAAGGATGGATCCGTAACCGCGGGAAATAGTTCGGGATTGAACGATGGAAGTGCTGCTTTACTCATCGCTTCGGAAACGGGTATGAAGGACCATCAATTGACGCCCATGGCTCGAATTGTGAGTTCAGGTGTCGCGGGTGTCGAACCTCGAATTATGGGAATAGGCCCCGTATACGCTTCGGAAATAGCGCTGCGTAAGGCTGGTCTTTCGCTGGATCAGATGGATATCATTGAACTCAATGAGGCCTTTGCAGGACAAAGCTTAGCCGTTACCCGCAAGTGGGGAATAGCAGATGACGATCCACGCCTCAATCCAAATGGGGGAGCCATTGCTCTTGGACATCCATTGGGGATGTCAGGTGCTCGGCTTTTGCAAACCGCGGCCATCGAATTGCAAAAAACAGGAAAGCGATACGCGTTGTGCACCATGTGTATTGGGGTAGGACAAGGGTATGCGGTAATTCTTGAACGAGCATAATATGATTTACGAGTTTGATGGTTTTAAACCCGTCGTTCATGAAACGGCGTTTGTCCACCCGCAAGCGAATGTCACGGGCAATGTAATCATTGGTAAAAATGTTTACATCGGTCCGGGAGCTGCTATTCGTGGAGATTGGGGAAAAATTGTTATTGAAGATGGTTGCAATGTCCAGGAGAATTGTGTGCTCCACATGTTTCCGGGCACGGTGATGACACTCCACAAAGGGGCGCATATAGGCCATGGAGCTATCGTACACGGGGCCAATATCGGTGAGAACACCTTGGTTGGTATGAACGCCGTTGTGATGGATGATGCGCAGGTTGGAAAAGGTTGTATCATTGGTGCGCTTTGTTTTGTTCCTGCCAAAATGGAAATCCCCGACCGAAAAATTGTTGTGGGTAACCCGGCAAAAGTTGTAAAAGATGTTTCGGATGAAATGTTGGCCTGGAAAACCAAGGGAACAGAACTCTATCAGAAACTACCGGACGATTGCCGTCAATCGCTTCGCGAAACCGAACCTCTGCGCGAGGAAGAACCCAACCGTCCCGAGCAGAACAGCGATTATAAAATTTGGAAGGATACGTAAATGACCTCACCCGTTGCGTACGGGAAAAGATAATGCCATGTGCCTTCTCATTCCTTCCGCATTTGGCTAATATTGTACTTCGAACATTTAAAACACATTTTCATGCGATATCATTCAATCGACCCTCAATTGTTTATCAATAATAGAAAGCGATTTGCCGAAAAGTTACCCTCGGGCGCGTTGGCGATTTTTAACTCCAACGACATCATGCCGACCAACGGAGATGGTACGATGAGCTTTCGCCAAAACAATGATATTTTTTATTTGTCGGGTGCGGATCAGGAGGAGACCGTTCTTCTGTTGTCCCCCGACTCCTTTCACGAAAAATATCGCGAGGTGTTATTTGTTATCGAAACCAACGACCACATCGCGCGATGGGAAGGTGAAAAGCTCACCAAGGAAAGAGCTACCGAGCTGACCGGGATCAAAACGGTTTATTGGTTGTCTGAACTGGAGTCGGTTCTGCAAACGGTCATGAGCGAAGCCAAAGAGGTTTTTCTCAACGATAACGAACACTACCGCCGCGCCAATGAAGTCGAAACTCGAGATGCGCGTTTTCGTCGGTGGATTGGAGAGAAATACCCTTTGCATACCTATCGCCGAGCGGCGCCTATTATGCACGAATTACGCGCAATAAAAAGTCCAATCGAAATTGAATTGTTGCGAAAAGCAGCAGAAATCGATGTAGAAGGTTTTAAACGGGTGATGAAGTTTGTAAAACCCGGTGTGATGGAATACGAAATTGAAGCCGAGTTTCTGCATCACTTCATCCGAAATCGTTCGCGCGGGTTTGCCTACACGCCGATAATTGCAAGCGGTGGAAATGCCTGTGTTCTGCATTACATTGAGAATAATCAAGCTTGTAAGGACGGTGATTTGCTATTGATGGATGTGGGTGCAGATTACGCCAATTACAATTCAGACATTACGCGTACTATCCCGGTGAATGGGAAGTTTACGTCACGTCAAAAGGAGGTTTACAACGCTGTGCTGCGCGTGATGAAAGAGTCGTTAGATATGCTTCGACCAGGAAATCAATTGCACGAATACCACCGCGAGGTAGGAAAATTGATGACGTCAGAATTATTGGGTCTGGGCTTGCTAGACAAAACGGATGTTAAAAATGAAAATCCAGATTGGCCTGCGTACAAAAAGTACTTCATGCACGGCACATCGCATTATATCGGACTAGACGTTCACGATGTGGGTTCTTGGACCGTAAAAATGGAGGCGGGTAACGCTTTTACGTGTGAGCCTGGGATTTATATTCCTGAAGAGAATATCGGAATTCGAATCGAAGATGACGTCGTGATCACGGAGGACGGTTTGATAAACCTTACGGAAGGAGCTCCGAAAGAGGTAGATGAAATTGAGGATTGGATGAATAGCTAAGCCATGGAAACCAATTTTTTAATGTTGGGCGATGCGCGGATGCATTACCGAACGGTAGGGGAAGGAAGGCCCGTTGTACTCGCTCATGGTTTTTTGGAATCGTCAGAAATGTGGGCGGATTTTTTGAAAACGGCTCCGGAGGGCTTTCAGTATATTCTCCCGGACTTGCCGGGTCATGGCGCATCGGACGTTTGGGACCACAAGCATACGATGGATATGATGGCCGGATTGGTCGAACGAATTTTATCTCATTTGAACATCACTGAGCCCGTCCAATGGATTGGGCATTCGATGGGAGGTTATGTCGGGTTGGCTTTCGCCGAATTGTTTGCAGATAAAACAGCTTCGCTTTGCCTTTTTCACTCGCAAGCCCATGCTGATTCAGATCAGAAGAAGCGGGATCGACTGCGGGCCGTGGAAGCGCTTCGAGCCGGAAAGGAAAAGTTTATCCACGAAAGTATCCAAAACTTATTTGCGCCCTATAACCGGGAACGATTGGCAGAGGAGATTAATCACGCTGCGAACATGGCAGATTTAATGCCAACGGAAGGCATTATAGCTGCACTTTTGGGAATGCGCGAACGCCCTGATCGCAGGGAAGTATTGGAAAGTGCTCCCTTTTCCATGACGATTGTCGGAAAAGACGACCCTGTGATTCCGTCCGAACGAGAAATTGAGACGTATTCAGGTTCTTCGACGGCTCTTCGTGTAGTAGAGCAATGTGGACACATGGGGCATCTTGAACAGCCGTCAGAAATCCATCAGTTATTGGCGGATTTTCTCAACCATTAGCGATCCAGGTTCTGCCACGGCCCACCGTTCAATGCTTCGATACCTTTGCTTTTCAGTATGGCGGCAGCTCTGCCGCTTCGAGCACCTGATCGGCAAACCGTAATCACTGGGACGTTTTTCTTGGCGATGTAATCGATGCGATTCAGAAGGTTGTTCAATGGTATGTTTTCTGAACCTTTTGCGTGTCCGGATTGAAACTCTGGCTTGCTGCGAACATCGATGACGATTGCTTTACGCGATTTAAAATCGGCTATTTGATCGGCTTTGGATTTGATTCCGAGCCATTGTAAGATTCCCATGGTGTTTTGATTTCCATCAAAAATAGAGCTTTCTCGATTCGACAAAAGTGACGTACATCACAATATCTGCTTGGGATTGCTTAATTTTGGTCCATAAAGAAGAATACGATGAAACGCTTAATCGCCCTTTTAATGTTTGCTTCACTCACGGCTTGCACGTTAGAACAATTTCCCCTCGAAAGCGATTTGACGGGTAAGTGGCGGTTTGATTCCTCCAGAGGCGAATTGGTCATTCACATTGCCGAAGACCATACGTTTACCGTTTCCAATGCCACTTCTAAATCGAAAATGATGTGGGGAAATTGGTCGTATGACAAAGGGGTGATTTCGATGATCAATACGGGTGGTCGCTTTGGCGAGAATTGTGAAGGAGAGGGCTTATATGAAGTATTTGTCGAGGGAGACAACCTCACTTTCGAACTGAAAAAAGATCGCTGCAATTCTCGAAAAAACTCAATGAAAGATGTTTGGGTTCCGGCAAATTAATAGGCGCGATCCGAACTTCCTTCCATATAATTCATAAACGCTTTATTGACAACGCGGTTTCCACCTGGTGTGGGGTAATCTCCGCTAAAGTACCAATCACCCAAGTGTTCCGGACACGATTCGTGCAAATCCTCTAACGTTTGGTAAATAATTTCCACCTCGGCATTCACCGTTTCTGGCGTGAGCAATTGCGTGATTCGGGCAGAAATTTCTTCGGCTGTAAACGGAGCATAAACCGCCTTTACAGCATTCACGACCTCTTCATCGGGCAAATCTTTCTGTCGTACGCAGTTTTCATACGCCTCATCCAAAACATGCATCATATCGCGTTCCTCCAAAAGCGAGATGGCCGCTTGGAAAGCAATAAAGTCACCCATGCGGGCCATATCGATTCCGTAACAATCGGGATATCGAATTTGAGGAGCAGAAGAGACAATGATGATCTTCTTGGGATTCAAGCGATCTAAAATACGCAAAATGGATTGGCGCAGAGTTGTTCCGCGAACGATGCTGTCATCCAGCACAACGAGGTGATCATCGGGTTTAACAGCGCCATAGGTTACATCGTAAACGTGAGCTACCAGGTCATCGCGACTGCTGTCTTCCGTGATGAAGGTTCGGAGCTTGGCATCTTTGATCGCGATTTTTTCTACGCGTGCTCGGAGGTTTAATAAACGCTCCAATTCATCATCTGGCAAATTGGGGTTTTCACGAACTGTACTGATTTTCTTTTTATCGAGATAGTCCTCTACACCTTTAACCATTCCCAGAAAGGCAGTTTCAGCCGTATTGGGAACATAACTAAAAACTGTATTCTCGACATCGTAATTGATCGACTCCATGATGGCTGGTATCAAGCGACGTCCCAGTTCTTTTCGCTCTTTATAAATCTCCGCATCACTTCCTCGAGAAAAATAAATTCGTTCAAACGAGCAAGATTTTCGTTCCAGAGGTTCTCGAACACGCTTCATCTCAAGTGTTCCGTCTCGGTCGATAATCAGGGCACATCCCGGGTCAATTTCGTGGATGTTTTCAAAAGGGACATTGAAAGCGGTTTGAATAACGGGACGCTCCGATGCCACTACCGTTACTTCATCATCGCTGTAGTAATATGCCGGCCGAATTCCCGCTGGATCGCGCAATACAAATGCATCTCCGTGGCCAAATAGCCCAGCCATGGCGTATCCCCCATCCCAGCGCTTGGCCGCATTGACAAGGATTTGCTGGATATCAATGTTCTGAGCGATGAGCTTCGATATTTCTGGCTTGGTGTATCCTTCGCTCTTGTATTTGTCATACAAACGGTCGTTTTCTTCGTCGGTAAAATGACCGATTTTTTCGAGGATGGTAACCGTATCCGCTTTTTCTTTTGGATGCTGACCCAACTCAACCAAGTGCCCGAATAGCTCATCGACATTGGTCATGTTGAAGTTTCCAGCGACGATAAGATTCCGTGTCATCCAGTTGTTTTGACGTAGGAAGGGATGACAGGCTTCGATGCTATTCTTACCGTACGTTCCATACCGCAAGTGCCCTAAAAACAATTCACCCGAAAAAGGGAGATTGTCTTTGAGCCATTGGGGATCTTTTAGTTTTTCGGGTTGACTTTCCGTAGCCGTTGCAATGCGTTGCTGAATACCGCCGAAAATATCTTTTATCGGGGTCGGATCAATGGAGCGCACACGGCTGATATAGCGACTTCCCGGGTCGACATCAAATTTGATATTAGCCAAACCCGCGCCGTCCTGACCTCGATTGTGCTGTTTCTCCATGAGGAGATACATCTTGTTCAACCCGTAAAATGACGTGCCGTATTTTTCCAGATAAAAATCTAGGGGTTTTTTTAGTCGGAGAAGTGCGATTCCGCACTCGTGTTTGATCGGATCACTCATAGCTCGTTGCGCATCGAAATGAAGTGCAAAGTTACGAGAATATTTCCGGTTCGAAAACGGTTCGTGTACACGCTTATCGCAAGTCCGGTTAACGCACTAAAAATCGATTAAGACTTTTTAAATCAGTAATTTAGTAAGTCTTCAATCGCCTTTGCTACTTTGTCGGGATTAGGGATCATTGCTGCTTCTAACGTCGAGTTGAGTGGAATCGCTGGTAGGTTTTCGCTACCGATGACCCGCACAGGTGCATCGAGAAACTCGAAACACGTACTTTGGATTTTCCCAGCCAAACTTTGGGCAAAGGTGTTTGTTTCAGGCTCTTCGGTTACCACCAATATTTTGCTATGCGCTTTGGCTCTTTCTACAATCAATTCCATATCAATCGGCACCAAGGTTCGCAAATCGAGAACCTCTACACGACCCGGGAAGTTTTTTCGGGCGGCTTTGCTCCAATAAACCCCCATACCATAGGTGACCACCAATAGGGATTCCCCGTTGTCGATGGCTTCTTGATCGGCCGGATAAGCTATGCGTGCTTTACCGAAAGGCAAAACGTAGTCGGAACTCGGTTCTGTTGTTCTCGCATCTTCCGTTCCTTTGATTTTACTCCAATACAATCCTTTGTGCTCCAACATTACAACGGGATTGGGATCGTAAAATGCCGCTTTCATCAACCCCTTTAAATCTGCTCCTGTACTCGGGTAGGCGATTTTAATGCCGCGAATATTGGTAAGCACACTCTCGACCGAACTACTGTGGTATGGACCTCCGCTGCCGTATGCTCCAATCGGTACACGGATGACGGCGCTTGCAGGCCACTTGCCATTGCTGAGGTAGTAACTGCGACTTAGCTCGGTAAACAATTGATTGAGTCCCGGCCAGATATAATCCGCAAACTGAACTTCGACAAAGGGCTTTAAACCCACTGCACTCATTCCGACCGTACTTCCAATAATGAAAGCTTCTTGTATCGGGGTATTGAAAACACGATCATCGCCAAATTGCTGTGCCAGGGTAGCTGCTTCGCGGAAAACACCACCTAAACGTCCACCTACGTCCTGTCCGTACAGCAGGGCTTCGGGATGTTGAGTCATGATTTCACGAATGGCAAAAAGCGCTGCATCGACCATTACCGTAGGCTCTTTTCCCGCTGGAGCGCGATCGCCTTTTTCTTCGGTAATCGGCGTCGGTGCAAAGTCGTGAAGAAATAAGTCTTCGGGTCTTGGGTCTTCTTCTGCCGTTGCTTTTTCGTAATCCTGTTCAACCATTTTTCGCGTCTCGCGACGGATTTCTACCAATTCATCTTGCTCAAATCCGTTGTCGAGTAAATACGCTTCGAATTTTGGAAGCGGATCTCTTTTTCCATGCTCCTCCAGGTCATCGCGATACCATTCGCGACGCACACCAGATGTGTGGTGCCCGAGAAGAGGAACGCTGGCGTGAATTAAGAAAGGGCGGCGCTCAGTGCGCATAATCTCAATGACTTCTCGAACGGTATTGTAGCACGTTTCAAAATCACTTCCATCAATGGATCGAACTTCAATTCCTTTGAACCCTGCGGCGAATTCGGCTGCATTTTGAGCTCTTGTTTCAGCAGCATTGGCCGATATATCCCATTCGTTATCCTGTACAAACATCAACAGTGGAAACTGCTTTAGAGCGGCCATTTGAAGGGCTTCACTGACCTCTCCTTCGGTCATCGCAGCGTCACCGATCGAACATACGGCAATGGGGTTTTCTCCATTCCAATCCTGCGATAAACCTTGTTTTTCACTGTATTGAATTCCCATTGCTACTCCGGCTGTAGGAATAGCCTGCATACCCGTTGCGCTGGATTGATGAGGTATTTTGGGCTTGTCGTCATCGCGAAGGCTGGGGTGTGAATAATAAGTTCTTCCCCCGCTAAACGGGTCGTTTCGTTTGGCGAGTAACTGCAACATCAAATCGAACGGGGTCATTCCAATACCCAATAAAATACTGTCGTCGCGATAATAGGGCGCAACGAAGTCTTGGGGTTTGAGTTGCATACCCAACGCGAGCTGAATGGCCTCGTGCCCGCGTGAAGTAGCGTGGACATATTTGGCAGTCACCGAGGCGTTTTCTTCGTACAAATCACTCATCGCACGCGCCGTGCTCATGAGGGTATATGCCTTTTTTAAAGTTTCTTTTTGAATTGTATTTGAAGTTGCTGTATTAGCCATTCTGTTCTGTTTCGTTCTTGATCGTTCGGCAGATGACAAATATACGAAAGCCCGACGATGAAGCATTCTTCATGTCGGGCTAATCCTGTCGGATGAAATCGTGATCCGATATACGTTTACTCGAAACTAAACGTCAATCCAGCGCCAAATAATTGACGGGTTTGAAGTTTTGGACCTTCGCCATCAATTTTAATGTCGTCATCATAAATGGCTTGGAATTGAAAATTGGCACTCAACCAACTGTTGACTTTCGCTACGATCAATAAATCATAATTCACGTCGAGGTTTTGTGGATTTTCGATGTAGTTGCTGTAGAGATCCAAACGCGTGCGTAGGTTCACGTTTTTTACGATATTCTCTTTGCTGTAGGTCAAATTGAAATACGAACCGACTTGCCACCATGTGTTTTCACCGGCCGTCAACAAGTTCCCCATGTCATCAAAAGTGGCTGCTTCTACTCCGAATGCTCCCAAATCAGCTAGGCGCTGGTCATTGACAATCGTAAGCTTGGCCGTAATGGGTGAATAATACATGCGAAAACCATCATTGGGCTTATATTCCAATCCCAACCCGGCAAGGGCATAAGCTGGCGCCATGAAGGTCGAAATGGACAAGGTGTCTTCTACAGATTTGAATCCATCAAAGAACTGTGTGCGGAATTGTCCAAATCCGGTTAAAAACCATTTGTCCGTCAGTTCATAGCCAACGGAAGTATTCAAATCGATACGGTCGTCTGTCTTAATGGTATTTCCTCCTTGTCGATTGTAACCCAACCCCAGTTCCAATGAGTTTTCCCAAATGATGCGATCTTTCTTGTAGTTTAAAAACCCGATGAAGATGGCATTTCCCGAAATGCTGTTTTCACCTCCCGCTTGCCAGTTTGTAAGGGAAACTTGATTGAAAGTGAGGGAGACCGTAGCGCCTTTTTTCCAATACGTCGTGTCGCTTTCTTGTGCAGATAGCCCCATCGATAATATGCCAGCTACAGCGATAAGTAAGAGCTTTTTCATGTTTTTCATTTTACTGTTGAAATAACAAAGACCCGAGCAACGAAGCGATTCGGAGCTCAGGCCGATTTCAGATTTTTAAATCGTTCAAAAAATCAAGAGTTGTGAACGTGTACGTCCATTTGCGGAAAGGGAATATTCAAGCCCTCCTTGTCGAATACTTTGTACACTTTTTCGGTCGTGTCGAATTTTACACCCCAATAATTCGGAGCATCCACCCAAACACGTACTACAAGGTTTACACTGCTATCTGCTAATTCAGAAAGAGCGATAAAAGGCGCGGGGTCGTTGTGAATGCGATCATCTCCATTGACGATATCCATCAAAACGGATTTTGCTTTGTCGTAGTCGTCTCCATAACCGATTCCAAATACAAAGTCTACGCGGCGCTTGGGCTCTGTGCTGTAGTTGGTTACCGATCCCGTAGAAAGACCTCCATTCGGGATGATGATGGTTTTGTTATCTGGAGTTTTGAGTACGGTATGGAAAATTTGAATCGAATTCACCGTTCCGGCATACCCTTGAGCCTCAATCCAATCACCAACTTTGTAGGGTTTAAGAATGAGAAGGATAACACCACCCGCAAAATTCTGAAGGGTTCCCGAAAGGGCCATACCTACAGCCAAACCTACGGCACCTAAAATGGCGATGAATGAAGTCATTTGAATTCCCAACATTCCCAATACGGAGATGAAGAGCATTACTTTCAAAAGTCCACCCACGAGTCCCGTTAAGAAAGGACGAAGGGTTGCATCGACGTCACGTTTATCGAGCACTTTTCCAAAACCATTGGTAATGGCTTTAACAATCCAAAGTCCAATGATGAGAACTACAACCGCACCTACCAGGCGCATCCCGTAGTCTTGAATGGCAGCCATTACGCTGTCCCAATTGATATTCATATCCATGATATAGAGTTATAGATGATTACTTGGCTTTAAACGCATTAATTGCATTTACGGTGAAGTCGGAAAGTACTAATTTTCCGCTTAATTCTGCTCTTTTTTCAAGCAACTCGTCCCAGTTTTCAGCTCCTTGCCAAAAAACTTCTTTCAATTCTTTCATCGCCTCGGGGTTCGAAGATGCCAATCGATTGGCCAATGCCCCAACTGCTTCGTCCAAGAGCTCTGTGTTTTCGAATACTTCCACGTACAATCCTTTTCGAGCTGCCCAATTCGCATCTCTCCATTCCGTAGCATTGATGGCGAGCTCCGTCATCGCTGATTTTCCAATCTTGCGTTCAACGGCCGGACCAACAACAAACGGGCCTATTCCGATGGCCAATTCGCTCAATTTGATCGAAGAGTGTTTTGTAGCGAGGCAATAATCGACCGCACTGGCCATCCCAACTCCTCCACCTACGGCTTTGCCTTGTACACGTCCAATGATAAACTTCGGACACTTTCGCGCAGCGTTGATTACGCGCGCAAAACCCATAAAAAACTCTTTCCCTGTGGGATAATCCTGAATGCTTATTAATTCGTCAAAACTCGCTCCTGCACAAAACGCTCGATCTCCAGCGCTTTTCAGGATGATAACTTTTGCTCGATCATCCTGCCCCATGGCCGTAATGGTATCGGCTAGTTCCTTGAGGACTTTTCCCGGAAGGGAGTTGCTCTTCGGGTGTTCGAAAGTGATGGTTCCTATTCCGTTTTCAATGTCAGTGGATACTCCACCTTGTTCGATAATATTCGTCATATCAATCTTGATCTCGTTTTTTTACCATGGTTAAAATTGTAGCCACGCCAATAATTTCATCTTCCTGATCGTACATTTCTACATAGAATTTCACGATTCCCTTTGCTACGTCATCGTCCGACTTCTTCTCCTGTTCGATCTTTTGCTTCACCGTTAAACGGACACCCAGTGTAGTCCCTGCGTAAACCGGCTTGGTAAACCGACATTCCTCCACACCGTAGTTCAGCAGAACCGGTCCTTTTGCTGGATCGACAAACAATCCCGCAGCCGCGGATAATATGAAATATCCATGGGCTACGCGTTTTTCAAATAGCGTTCCATCGAGTGAGGTTTCGTCCGTGTGAGCGTAGAAATGATCCCAACTCACATTGGCAAAATTAATAATATCGGTATCGGTAATGGTTCTTTTGTGGGTGTAAACCGTATCTCCAACTTTTAAATCTTCGAAATGCTGACGGAATACATGCGGATTGGCTTCTGGGCGATCACCACCCGGTTGATATTGTTGGGTGATGTGTGTAAGGGTAGTTGGGTTCCCTTGAATGGCCGTTCGCTGCATGTAATGCATTACGCCGCGTTTACCTCCCATTTCTTCACCACCTCCAGCTCTACCTGGTCCACCGTGGGTGAGCATGGGTAATGGACTACCATGTCCTGTACTTTCTTTCGCACAACGCTCATTGAGCACGAGAATTCTTCCGTGCAAATGAGCAGCGTTATAAACAAATTCTGCAGCTGTATCATTATTGGCCGTAACGATGCTGCTCACCAGTGAACCTTTTCCTTTATGGGTCAGTTCGATGGCTTCTTCCATCGTTTTATATGGCAAAATGGTAGCTACAGGGCCAAAAGCTTCTGTATCGTGGACGGCGGTTTTTTCAAATGGATTGTCGTTTCGGAAAAGGATCGGCGAAAGGAATGCTCCTTTTTCACCATCGGCACCAACTACCTCAAGGGAATCGAGCGATCCGTAAACCATTTCCTGACTTTCGGCCAATAGTTGCACCTTTTCAATGACTTCCAATCGCTGATTGATTCCGGCAAGCGACCCCATGCGAACACCTTCTTGAGAAGGATCTCCAATCACAGTTTTTTGTAGTTGCGCGGATAAGGCGATTTGTACATCCTCAACCAAATTCTCTGGAACGATAATTCGCCGTATCGCGGTACATTTTTGTCCGGCTTTTATGGTCATTTCTTTTCGCACCTCTTTGACGAAGATGTCGAACTCAGGTGTTCCCGGCTCGGCATCGGGAGCCAAGACAGCTGCGTTTAGTGAATCGGCTTCCATATTGAAAGGTACACTTTCGTCCAGTATGCGCTGATGCGCCTTGAGCATTCGACCGGTTGAGGCGGATCCTGTAAAAGTCACCACGTCTTGGTTGACTACGTGATCGAGCATGTCTCCTGCGCTTCCGCAAACCAATTGTAGAGCTCCGTCCGGAAGAATTTTGGAATCGATGATTTCACGAACCATCAATTCGGTGAGGTAACTGGTTACTGTCGCGGGTTTAACTACCGCGGGTACGCCCGCTAAAAGGTTAACCGCAATTTTCTCAAGCATTCCCCAAATCGGGAAGTTGTATGCGTTGATGTGAATGGCAACACCCCGCTTCGGAACCATGATGTGGCTTCCGGTAAACGTACCGTGTTTACTCAACATTTCAGGAGGGCCGTCTACGTGGAACCACGTGTCGGGAAATTGCCGGCGAAGTGAAGCATAAGAAAACAAGTTCCCGATTCCTCCTTCGATATCAATCCAGCTATCAGCTCGGGTTGCGCCGGTAGCGGCACTGAGCTGATAAAACATTTCTTTTTTGCTGTGTAAATGCAGAGCAAGCGCTTTGAGCATCAAGCCCCGTTCTTGGAAAGTCATTTTACGCAATGCAGGACCACCTACTTCACGGCCATAAGCCAAAATGGCATCAAAATCCAACCCTTTTGTCGTTGCCGTTGCGATTTGCTCACCTGTTATTGCATTATACAGGGGCGTTCCTTCACCATCACCCGTAACCCAATTGCCCAATACGTAGTTGCCTAACTTCATGTTTTATTCTTTTGTTGCAAAACTAATATTCATAATCAATAGCTCAAGACACACGTCTTTTTTATTGTTTGTCGCTCCCCATCGGAATGCGTGAGCTCAATGACAAAAATGTGAATGCCAACAGCACCTTTCACTCCGGCATTCGTTACACCATCCCAAGTAAATTGCCCCGAAGTACCAAGTATTTCATTGTTGACCAAGATGCGTTCTTCTACACCTCTTTCGTCATAGATCTTAATCGTACACAAATATCCGGTTTTATCAAAATCGTATTGAATTGTAGCGAGGTCTTTATAGCCATCTCCATTTGGAGAAAACACCTGTGGCACCACTTCAATTGAATTCGACAGGTCGGCGCTGTAATCAATAAACTGTGAATTTTTCACACCGGGCGTTCCAAATCCTGCGGTTGAAGCGGCGGAATGCCATGAATCGGCCCGAGTGGGATCGACGTTGGGAGAGATTTTCTCAAGGGATACGCCGTCTACCGAGGATAAAAGAGGATAATGCCATTCAGCACTGTAGGGTGCGTATTCTAAAAGCTCTAACCCACGCGTTACAGTAGCCATATTTCCTTCATCATTTCCCATGGAAGGAATATTTTCCACTTGAATAAACGCCTCGACGTTGCGTGTGAAATACATTTCTCGAACCACGGCCGTATCCTCAGTCAACAAAGCGTATTCGCCCGGAAAAAGCAATTTACTTTCGGCCGTAATGCTCTCAACGCTGCTTATAATGCCAAATGTGGTGTCGTATTGAGCGAGCTGAATGTCGTATAAGTCAATTACGCGATCTGAGGTATTGTACAACTCCACATAATCCTGACCACCGCTAAATGGGTCGAAGAGTAACTCATTGATGACCACATCTCCAGGTAGAGGATTCACCGGAATGGCAAATCGAAGTGAGTCGGTGATCAGCGCATTTCCGCTGCAATCCGTTATCCAGTTGTTCAAAATAATGCGATAGACGGTTTGCGAATCCAACGGGTTGGCAAAGTTGATGTCGATGCGCTTGGCAAGCGGAGCTTGGGCTATAACTTCAAAGTCAGCAGGCGGGATGCTCGGAATAAACTCAATGGCGCCAGGTAGGGCAAATGAAGAGCTGTCCATGCGTTCATCGAACAATACGAACAGGGCACTATCTCCTCGGACTCCTATTTGAACAATACGTGGAGCGGTTATGTCATTTTGGGCGCCAGCCACACTATTCGTTCTTCCAGGAGTTCCTCCATTCGGATGGGTACTGGCTCGCCAGTTGTTTCCTTCGCCACAGAGAAAGTCCACATCGATTCGTTCGATCGACCATCCGCCATCTTCCTTATTTGCATCGCGATACCACGATACGTCGTAGGCAATGATATCCGAAATTTCTCCACTTGGAGTTCGAATCTGAAGTTGTCCACCTGAATTGCTGAGCGAAGGCAAGTCCATTTCGGCTTTATTGGCAATACCTGGAAAGCCCTGTCCTTGTCCATCGTCTACGAGTAGAATGGTACTGTCTGGCTGAATAGTCACCGCGGGCATATCCCGAACAGTAGTTCCGCTAATTAGCGTGAAGTTTTCGAGGTTGAGTGGAAAGGGCGATCGGTTGTAAATCTCTACGTATTCTGCATTGGGTAAATTGACAGGAGGTGATGGATCGACCATGATTTCGTTTAAAACGATGTCACCTGGAACTGGATCGTAATAAAATATTTCAAGGTCTTCGGAAATCATTGTATTTCCCGAAATGTCTTGCACACCGGAAACGCGAAGGGTGTAAAGTTGGCCGTTCTGAAAAGGGGTAGGAAAGAGGAGTTCTATTTCAGAGGAACCGATTAAAGTAGCCGAACCGGCAATCCCAACTCCGAGCAGTTCGTACTGGCTGGCTGTGGTAACCGAAGAAGGCTCTAGGGCTTCATCAAAAAGCAATCGTACGGTATCGGGTAATGCCAATTCAAAGGACTGAACACTGGGAGGCGAAGTGTCAATTAGCGGAGTTCCCTGAACATCAAAATCATCAAAGTAAAAGCGATCACTACGGGTTGAGGTATATGTGCATCGCACACCGAAATGAGTTGCTGTCGTATGGGTAATATCCTGTGCTGTACCCAGGTTGGTATAGCCCGAAAACCCAGCTGAGGTGTCAGCCTCTAGCGTCCAGTTTCCAGCTACGTCTCGATTTACACGGATGCGAACCTGAACCTGACTTAAGTCTACCCAATCGTCCGGACTCTCGATGAGTGCTGTAATGGAACTGCCATCCTGTCGATACAGACTAATTCGATCTGCCGTGGCGCCACCGATGCGAACGAAATAGCCGTTGAGTGATCCCGTTAAATCGGATTGATCGGAAGACAAAAAAACAGAAGCGTAATTGCTGGAGCTCGGATTGAAATCCATATCGAGATAAAACTCCCAAGAACCGGGTTCCAAAAATGCAGATGAAGTGCTGAGGTAACTTTCTGAAGTTGCTGCGGGTGCATTCAGATGCAACTGGTTGTTGATATCGACTTCAAAATCCGAATCATCACCACTCCAAACGGGATTAGATGTAAAGTTTCCATCCGAAAAATCATCGGTGAATTGAGCCTGAAGCGATAACGTTGAGGCGATTATAATGAGCAAGTAAAGTTGACGCATAAATTCTTTTTAGCGCTTAAATATAGTAGTTTTGAGCCTTTTAGTTGTAAACGATAGATTGCGAAATCATAAAGCAGTTTATCTGGTGTTTATAGTTAACCCGAAATAGAAATTAGAGAGGATGAAAATAGCTGTAGTTGGAGCAACGGGATTGGTAGGTCAAAAAATGCTACAAGTATTGGAAGAGCGCAATTTTCCGGTGACTGAATTAATTCCCGTGGCGTCAGAACGTTCGGTAGGAAAAGAGGTTGTTTTTAGCAAGAAGTCCTATCGAGTGGTTTCCATGAAGGACGCTATTGAACAGAAGCCCGATATTGCACTGTTCAGTGCGGGTGGCGCAACTTCGTTAGAGTGGGCGCCTCGGTTTGCTGAAGTGGGATGTGTGGTGATTGACAACTCCAGTGCTTGGCGGATGGAAAAGTACATCAAGCTGATTGTTCCCGAAGTCAATGGCAATTCGTTGGATGGATCCGAAAAAATTATTGCCAACCCCAACTGCAGTACCATTCAATTGATGATGATCCTAAAGCCCATCGATGAGCATTACGGATTGAAGCGAGTGGTGGTTTCGACTTATCAATCCATTACGGGAACTGGAGTAGCTGCCGTTGAACAGATGGAGAATGAGCGAAAAGGTGTAAAGGGTGCGATGGCTTATCCCTATCAAATTGACCAAAATTGTATTCCGCATTGCGATGTATTTACCGACAACGGTTATACCAAAGAAGAGATGAAATTGGTGCATGAGTCGCGAAAAATTTTGGGGATACCGGAATTGAAAATTACCGCTACAGCAGTGCGTGTCCCCACCAAAGGAGGACATAGCGAAAGTGTGAATATTGAAACTGAAAAGCCAATCGATCTTACCGAATTACGCGGGATGTTGAACGAGCAGCCCGGAGTCACCCTGCGCGATAATCCGGATGTCAACGTTTACCCAATGCCGTGGTACGCTCATGACGTGGATGACGTTTTTGTGGGGCGCATCCGACGCGATGAAAGCGTGGATAATGGTGTGAATCTTTGGATTGTAGCCGACAATCTTCGGAAAGGAGCGGCCACCAATGCAGTACAAATAGCAGAGTATTTACTGGCAAACGAATTGCTTACAGGTCGTCCATCCAGCTGATCATGCGTTGAATTACGCTTTCAGAAAAAGTAATTTCAATCTCGCCGTATTCGTAAACCGTACAAGTAGAGCAGGGCTGGAACAAATGATTCAATCCCTCTGGAACCCAGATTTTATTCTTTGGATGGTTTCCAACAATCGACTCGGCATCGGTTAGGTTCAAATCCACCGGAACCTGGATGTCGCGCTCACCTAGAATATAATACATCGGTGTTGAAACTTGAGTTAGATAATCCATGGGGTCTAAGTCGAGGAACACCCGCAACCAAGGGTTCATCAACGGTGCAATTTGTTCGTCCAAATACTGGTTCATGGAAGCGTAACTTTCCTTTTCACTTTCGGGGAGCGCATCAAATCGACGTCTGTACTCTCCGGCCAGTGCTCTTCTTCTCCGGGCGCTATCAGGATTGTTGATGATAATATCAAAAACAACCTCTTGCCGATGTACATTTTCTTCAATTGCATCTTTTGACATTCCCGACTGTGCGAGTAAATCGCGATTCTGGCGCAGAATAATATCTTTTCCTCGGGCTGTTGGGGCGGCGAGAAGAATCGAAAAATCTTGGACGTTTTCAGCACCCAATATGGCGGCGATCAAACCTCCCTCGCTGTGGCCTATCACACCAACTTCTGTGATGTCTAAGAAAGGAATGTTCCGAACCAATCGAATGGCGGCCTTGGCATCATTGGCAAAATCTAGAGTAGTGGCTGCTTGGTAATCTCCTTCGGAACCGGCGACTCCGCGATCGTCGTAGCGAAAAACGACATACCCAGCCCTCGAAAGCTGGTCGGCTAAAACATGAAATGGGCGATGATTGAAAATTTCCTCATCGCGATTTTGCGGCCCTGAGCCCGACACGAGGACAACGGCTTTAAACGGTCCTTTTCCCTTGGGATAAGTCACAGTTCCTGCGAGAGCAAACGTGGAATCCCAAGAGGGAAAAGTCACGTTTTGCGAAATATAGTTGAATGGTGGTTGAGGATCTTGGGGGCGGTTCTTTTTTAATTCGCTCGTGCGATGCAACGTTAGCGGGAAGTTGTACAGGCCCTGAAAAAACTCTCCACCAATCGTATCTCCATCAGCATAATACTGTCCGCGATATTGAATGGCCAGCTTGACAATGCGCAAAAAAACGGTGCTGTCCGAAAGACTCACAGTATCCACATTGATGCCATAGGCTCCTTGGTCAGGACTGTCCATCGTAGCGACCACCTCTTCTCCGTCGTTGAAAAAGTTGAAATTTATGGTCAGCGTATTTTCTCCGAGGGTTAACTCTCCACTCCAATTGCCAATTAAATCTTGGGCCAAGGTGGCAATACTCGAAAGTGCGAATAGCGTGAAAAGAATTCTCTTCATGGTCTTGTTTTAGTCTTTGCGAAGTTACAAAGATGAAACGGATGATAATTAGATTTTTAAGTGCAGTACATTTTTCAGGGAAAATATTCTTTTTCGAAAAGCAGCGAGCAGTAGTTTAACCTTTAGGTAAGGTAAAACCAATTATCGATCTTCGACTACCGACTACCGACTACCGACTACCGACTACCGACTACCGAACCTCGAACCTCGAACTCACAGATGTAAAATAGAATTTTAGGTCGTTTTCAAAAAACAGATGTACCGACAAACATTTCTAAATATGGAATGTTGTATTTTTGATGGCAACGCTGCGAAAACTATTAAGAATCAGTCTTAATTATGTGGATACTTCTTTTAAGTGTTGTTAATGAATGTGTCTAAAGTTACTTTTGCAGCATAACTGAATTAGTACAAATTAATATTGAGCGCATGAGTTCATCAGTACTTTTTAAATCATCCCTAGCCAAGAAATATTGGATGTCTTTAACGGGATTGTTTTTAATTTTATTTCTCGTTGTTCACTTAGCCGGTAATTTGCAGTTGATCTTTGGTGATCAACAAGCTTTCAATGAGTACACCGAATTTATGGTGACCTTCCCGTTGATTAAGATTACGAGCTATTTGTTGTATGCGAGTATTTTACTTCACGTAATTGACGGATTTCTATTGGCTCGCCAAAACCGCGCTGCACGTCCGGTTAAATACGCTAAAAACAATGCTTCAGCCAATAGTTCTTGGGCTTCTCGCAGCATGGCTCTTCTGGGAACCATAACGTTGATTTTCCTAATCATTCACATGAAGAGTTTTTGGTTCGAAATGAAGTTCGGCACGATGCCCGTGGATGAGAACGGATTAAAAGATATGTGGACCATCACGGTCTCGGCATTTCAGCAGTGGTGGTATACGGCGTTTTACGTTTTGGCCATGATTTTCTTGGGTTTTCACCTTTCGCATGGATTTCAAAGCGCATTTCAAACACTAGGGATTAATCACCCGAAGTACACGCCGGCGATCAAAATGATTGGAGCGATTTATTCGATTATTATTCCAGCGTTGTTTGCCATCATTCCAATTTATGTCTATTTCGCAATTGAAATATGAGTAGTATGAGTTTAGAATCAAAAATACCTAGCGGACCGCTCGATAAGAAGTGGTCAAATCATAAAGGAAATATAAACTTGGTGAGTCCGGCTAATAAGCGTCTGATTGACGTGATTATTGTCGGAACAGGTTTGGCGGGTAGTTCGGCTGCTGCTTCACTGGCAGAAATGGGCTACAACGTCAAAGTTTTTTGCTTCCAAGATTCAGCTCGACGTGCGCACTCGATTGCTGCGCAGGGTGGAATCAATGCAGCCAAAAATTACCAAAACGATGGAGACTCGGTTTATCGTTTGTTTTACGACACCATCAAAGGAGGCGACTATCGTTCGCGTGAGGCGAATGTATATCGCTTGGCGGAGGTTTCGGCTAACATCATCGATCAATGCGTAGCACAAGGAGTCCCTTTCGCTCGTGATTACGGTGGGTTGTTGGATAACCGTTCGTTTGGTGGAGTACAAGTTTCACGTACGTTCTACGCAAAAGGTCAAACCGGACAGCAATTGTTGCTGGGAGCCTACTCGGCGTTATCGCGCCAAGTATCCAAAGGAAAAGTAAAGATGTACGCCCGTCATGAAATGATGGATGTGGTGATTGTGGACGGGAAAGCCCGTGGAATCATTGCCCGTAATTTGATGACTGGTGAGATTGAACGCCACTCGGCTCATGCCGTTGTGTTGGCATCTGGGGGATATGGAAATGTATTTTTCCTCTCCACCAATGCAATGGGTAGTAACGGATCTGCGGCATGGAAAGCGCATAAAAAAGGTGCTTACTTCGCAAATCCGAGCTTTACACAAATTCACCCAACGTGTATTCCAGTATCCGGTGAATATCAATCAAAGCTCACGTTGATGTCGGAGTCGTTGCGAAACGATGGACGAATCTGGGTGCCGAAAAAGAAAGAAGATGCCGAAGCGATTCGTGCCGGAAAATTGAAGCCGACTGAATTGGCCGAGGAAGATCGCGATTATTACTTGGAGCGCAGATATCCTGCCTTTGGTAACCTCGTTCCACGAGATGTTGCCTCACGTGCAGCAAAAGAGCGTTGCGATGCGGGATTTGGTGTGAACAAGACCGGACAGGCCGTTTATTTGGACTTTGCTTCAGCGATTATTCGTTACGGTAAAACCGAAGCGAACGTTCGCGGAATCAAAAATCCGAGTGACGCCGAAGTAAAAGCATTGGGTAAGGAAGTCGTTGCTGCTAAGTACGGTAACCTTTTCCAGATGTATGAAAAAATCACCGACGATAATCCGTACGAAACACCCATGATGATTTTCCCTGCGGTACACTATACGATGGGAGGAATTTGGGTTGATTATAACTTGATGACCACTGTGCCTGGATTATTCGCTACCGGCGAAGCCAACTTCTCGGATCACGGTGCGAACCGACTTGGTGCGAGTGCGCTAATGCAAGGTTTGGCTGACGGTTATTTTGTGCTGCCTTACACCATTGGTGATTTCTTGGCAAACGATATTCGCACGGGTCCTATTCCTACTGATTCGCCAGAGTTTGATCAAGCGGAGAAAGAAGTGAAGGAAACGATTGATCATTTCTTGAACAACAAAGGATCAAAGCCCGTAGATGATTTCCACAAACGATTGGGATTAATCATGTGGAATAAATGTGGAATGTCCAGAAGCGCTGAAGGTCTGAAAGAGGCAATCGCTGAAATCCGCGCGTTGCGTGAAGAATTTTATAAAGATGTGATTGTTCCTGGATCAGCTAATGGCGTGAATCAGGAATTGGAAAAAGCGGGTCGTGTGGCCGATTTCCTAGAGTTGGGCGAGTTGATGTGTATCGACGCATTGCAACGCGAGGAAAGTTGTGGAGGTCACTTCCGCGAAGAATACCAAACTGAAGAAGGTGAGGCACTTCGTCGCGATGACGAATTTACCTTTGTGTCGGCCTGGGAATATACCGGCGACCCTTCAGAGTCGAATCTTCATAAAGAAGATTTGGTATTTGAAAATGTTGAATTGAAAACTAGAAGTTACAAATAAGCTAAAACCGTTTTGATATGAATCTTACACTAAAAGTATGGAGACAGAACGGTCCTCAAGATAAAGGGCACTTGGAGACCTATCCGATCTCGGATATCTCACCCGATATGTCTTTTCTCGAAATGATGGATGTTCTCAACGATCAGTTGATCCGCGAGGGAAAGGACCCTGTTGTCTTTGATCACGATTGCCGCGAGGGAATTTGCGGTAGTTGCAGTATGTTTATTAATGGAGAAGCACACGGGCCAGGGCGTGGAATCACAACTTGCCAGTTGCACATGCGTTCTTTTAGCGATGGTGACACCATTACCATCGAGCCATGGAAAGCACAGTCTTTCCCAGTTATTAAGGACTTAATGGTAGATCGCAGTGCATTCGACCGCATTATTCAAGCGGGTGGTTTTATTTCCGTTAATACAAGCGGAAATACCATTGATGCAAATGCGATTCCAGTCGAAAAAGAGCATGCAGATGCGGCATTCGACGCAGCGACTTGTATCGGCTGTGGCGCTTGTGTTGCAACCTGTAAAAACAGTTCGGCCATGTTGTTTACCAGTGCCAAAGTAGCGCAGTTTTCTCACCTCCCTCAAGGAAAGGTCGAGGCTTCTGAGCGCGTTTTAAATATGGTTAAACAAATGGATTTGGAAGGTTTTGGAAACTGTACCAATACCGGAGCATGCGAGGTAGAATGTCCGAAAGGGATTTCACTCGAGAACATCGCAATGATGAACCGCGAATTCTTGAAAGCCTCATTATCGACAGCAAAATAAACTTCTTCCTTACGAAGGACGATATATCAAATAAAAAGCCCCGAAATGTTTCGGGGCTTTTTTGTTTCTTATTTTACCAAATCTTGTTTATCGACCTAATCGATAAAGAAGTCTGCCGTGATTTATCAGTGCAGCCGCAAAAGTTGGCTGACTGTGGTAAGGCAAATTAAACTCTTTCGCTGTTTTCTTAACAATCTCCGATATTCCCTTGTAATGCACATGGCAAATGTTCGGGAACAAGTGATGCTCAATTTGATAGTTTAGTCCACCTACGAACCAAGAGAAAACCTTGCTTTTAGGAGCAAAATTAGTGGTCGTAAGCAATTGGTGAACCGCCCAATTGTTCTCCATATTACCAGAATCGTCAGGCATTGGATAAACGGTTTCCGGAACCACGTGAGCCGGTTGGAAGATCATGGCCAAGATCAAACCTGAAAGGTAATGCATCGCCGTAAACCCAATGAGTGTAATCCACCACGAAGCCGGTGCAATCCACAAGGGAAGGGCCAAAAACAAAAACATATAGACGATTTTTGCAGCCACCATTCGGGTGAATAGGACAGGGAAAGGACGCTTCATCAACTTTGTAAGTCCCTTTTTGCGGTAGCGAATCATCTGAGCGTAATCCTTGGTTGTGAACCATGAGATGGTCATCAATCCATATAGGAACCATGCATAGATGAACTGAAAACGATAAAACTTCTTCTTCTCTTCATGCGGAGAAAAGCGCATTATACCACCTGGTGAGCGGATATCCTCATCGAGACCCGATACGTTGGTAAATGTGTGGTGCAACACGTTGTGTTGCAAACGCCAGTTGATCGAGCTTCCGCCAACGAGGTTAATAATATACCCTAAAAACTTGTTTACGTATTTGTTTCTTGAATAGGCATCGTGGTTGGCGTCGTGCATAATGCTGAGACCTATACCGCTCATTCCTAATCCCATGAGCAACCAGAGAATGAGGTTGCCCCACCAGGCCGTTACATTTCCGAATAAGATAACTGAGAAAGGAACGAGATACAGAGCAATCATAAAAATGGTTTTAACAACCATTTTCCAGTTACCGTATCTCGAGATTTTGTTTTGTTCGAAGTATTCTTGTACGCGTTTGCGAAGTACTGTGATAAAGTCACGCTGTGCGCGTATGTTGAATCTTACACTTTGGTGATCCATAAATAATATTTAATTCAATTTCAGAACGTAAAGGTAAGGCATAAATTTTCCAAAAAGCTGATTTATCTCACATTTCAAGAAAATGGGAGTTTATTTAAATCGACATTACCTCCGGTTATGATAATGCCAATGCGGTCATATTGTTTAGGAATAGAACCATTTAATAAACTAGCCAACGGTACCGCGCAGGAGGGTTCAATGACAATTTTTAATCGCTCGTAAATGATACGCATCGCCGACATAATCTCACTTTCACTGCAAGTGATAATGTCCTTTACCAAGGTGTGAATAATGGGAAAAGTACGGTCGCCTAATGATGTCCGTAGTCCATCGGCGATGGTTTGCGGATTGGTTTGGGGAATGATTTTTCCAGCGCGAAGCGATCGAAACGCATCGTCAGCCATTTCGGGTTCACAACCGTAAACGTCGGTCTCTTTTTCAGCATAATCGGTGGTCAATAAACTACCGCTCAATAAACCTCCTCCACCGACGGGAACCAAAAGCGCATCCAGGTTTTGATCTTCGTAAAACTCTGCTGCACAAGACGCTTGCCCTGCAATTACACGGTCGTCGTTGTACGGATGAATAAAATGTGCTCCTGTTTCCTTGCAGACCTTTTCAAGCGCTCGCTCTCGACCTTCCAATGTGCTTTCACACAGAATAATTTTTGCCCCGTATCCTGCGACGGCTTTCTTTTTTACTTCGGGAGCATTTTCGGGCATCACGACAAAAGCTTTGATTCCGCGCTGAGCTGCAGCCCATGCTACGGCCTGGCCATGATTCCCACTCGAATGCGTAGCCACACCATTCCGGGCGACTTTTTGAGGCAAACTCAAAACCGTATTTAATGCACCACGGGCTTTGAATGCTCCGACTTTTTGGAAATTCTCACACTTGAAATAAACCGAAGCACCAACCATCTCATCAATAGCTGTGCTGTGCAAAATAGGCGTGCGATGAATCGTGCCTGTGATTCGTTCGCGGGCCGCTTGCAAGTCGGATGGAGAAATAGGAATTTTCACGTCAGTAATTTTCGATTCACAACGAAATTGCGGATATTTTTCCAAAATATTCCAATCCAATGATAAAATCCAAATTACCAGATATAGGAACGACCATTTTTGCCGTGATGAGTGCCGAGGCGCAGAAGAACGGAGCGATTAATTTGTCGCAGGGTTTTCCTGACTTTGAGGTGTCTCCCGAATTAATTTCCGCTGTAGAAAAAGCCATGCGGGATGGAAAGAATCAATACGCTCCCATGCCCGGATTGCCGATATTGAGAGAACGGATTTCAGCAATGGTTGAAGATTCTCAGGGTATATCGATCAATCCAGAGTCTGAAATCACGATAACTTCTGGAGCTACGGAGGCGATTTATTGTGCAATTCAAGCCCTGATACACCCCGGAGATGAAGTCATTGTATTTGACCCGGCATACGATTGTTATGCTCCGAGTATTCGCCTGGCCGGAGGTGTACCGGTTCATGTTCCATTGGCTTATCCCGACTACCGTATACCTTGGGACCGAGTGCGCGAATCGATCACCAGCCGAACACTCATGATTATGGTTAATAATCCACACAACCCAACGGGACAGGTTTTGAATAAGGAGGATTGGACTCAAATTAACGACTTAATTGACAACCACGAGCTTTTTTTGCTATCTGATGAGGTGTATGAGCACATTACGTATGACGAAAAGCACCAGTCGGCAATGCGAAAAATCACACAACGAGACAAGGTGATTTGTACCTACTCTTTTGGGAAAACCTTCCATGTGACGGGGTGGAAAACAGGCTATGCCATTGCATCGCCAGAAGTAACCAGTGAAATACGCAAGGTCCACCAATACGTTACCTTCAGCGGGTTTCACCCCGTTCAGGCGGCTATGGCCGAATATTTGGCCCAACCCGAAAGCTATCGGGGAGTTGCCGATTTATATCGCCCCAAAAAGGAACTGTTTTATCAGCTCATGGATGAAACGGTTTTCAATCTTGTTCCGACTTATGGAAGCTATTACGCCTTGGCCAATTACAGTGACTTCAGTGATATGCCCGATACAGAAATGGCGCTCTGGCTTACGCGTGAGGTTGGTGTGGCCGCCATACCTATCAGTGTGTTTTATCATGACCAAAGAGATGATAAAGTTCTGCGGTTCTGTTTTGCGAAAAAGGACGAAACCCTCCGCAGTGCTGTTGAGAAATTAAAATCGATAAAAGGATGAGCGATTTGAAAATTGCATTGTTGCAAGTGGCCATGCATTGGGAGGATAAATCGTCCAACCTCGAACTGTACGAGAATTGGTTCGATCAATCCGAAAATGCGGATATCTATGTGCTTCCCGAAATGTTTCATACGGGATTCTCAATGCGTCCTGACCAATTTGCGGAATCTTGGATGGGCGCCACACGCGACTGGTTGATTCAACAGTCGAAGAAACTCAACGGTGCCATTACTGGGAGTTTTATAGTTCAGGAGGACGGCAACTTTTACAATCGGTTGTTCTGGGTACAGCCCGATGGAGTGATTTATCACTACGATAAAAAACATCTTTTTTCACTTGCGGGTGAGGAAAAGGTATATGCCCCAGGAGCAAAACGTCTTGTCGTCAATTACAAAGGATGGAAGATTTGCCCATTGATCTGTTACGACCTCCGTTTTCCGGTTTGGAGCCGAAATCGCATGCTCTCGGATGGCAGTCCCGAATACGATATCTTGCTCTATGTCGCCAATTGGCCTGAACGGCGAAGTTTTCCGTGGAAACATTTATTGATCGCTCGCGCCATCGAAAACCAGGCGTATGTGGCCGGAGTAAATCGCGTAGGTGAGGATGGAAATGGAGTGATGCACAGCGGAGATTCGGCTATTCATCATCCCGATGGTTCGGATATAGCTCGCGCTAAACCCAAAGCCGAACAATGGTTGTATGCACAGCTGAGCAAAAAAGATCTTCAGGCTTTTCGCCAGCGATTTCAGTTCCTGAAAGACCAGGATAGCACAGGATTGGAAAATCGATAATCGGGGTTTGGCAGGATGCGCAAAATTTTCCGTCTTTACCTGAGGGTCACTTCGCTTTTTGAAGAACAACCGTAGTCATTAGTAAGCCACCATCAACCAGGATTTGAGTTGTCGTCGAAACTTCCCACCCCGAATCACCGAGGAAGTCCAGAGCAAGGGGTAAAGAGGGTTGTTTTCCGTATTGCTCAAAGAAGCGCTGTTGCAGCTCTTTCGAATTTTCATCTCCTTCAAAGGAGATACTGACCATGGGTTGGTTATTTTCTTGTGGAGGTTTACCTTGGGCTCCGCTTTTGAGATTCATGTACGCCATGTCCTTGGAGAACTGCTGAAAAACAGTCACAGTGATATAGTCGTACTTGTCTTTTTTCTTCTTTTTTGGCGAGGCATCGATTGGAGAAATTGCAAATACCATGAAAAGGATTGCAAGGAAAAGGGCTGATTTCTTGAGCATCGTATTTTTAGAATTCATAGTTGTTCGGTTTTGTTTTCGAATCCGAAATTAAAAATTAAACTGCTCTTCCGACCAGTTGAATTCAATTTCCCAATTCGGCTTGATTTCAATAGATTCAGAAAAATAATAAACGGGTTCGGGCTGTAGGTTTTGCCAATATGAGCCTGTCGTCCATTGTCCATCGTCATTCACATCGCGGATGGCTCGAAGTGTGAGTTTTTCTGGATTTAAGTCAATCCAGTGAATTCGCTGCGTTCCTCGCTGATTGATTCGTTCTTCTGCCACAATCCCTCCTTTCGAATCGACCAACTGGATGATATAACTCGAGCTATCGGGCGGTGTAAAGTTGAGAATAAAGACTCCCAGGTCGATTTCTTTCTTGGTTTTGGCTGTAAATCCCAGACTGTCGTTATAAATCTCATTGATTCCAATTAGCGCGCTGTCTTGAACTACAATCCGATAGGTCTGGTCGTATGTTTTTTCAAACTTCAAGGTCAAGTTGCGGTTCTGAATAGATGATTGAAAGGATATTTCGGTAGAGTCTTCGTACACGTGAACGAGCGAAGTGTCGATCGATTCAATGGGGTAGTTGACTAGAAATAAAAGAGAATCTCCCGGAGCAACAAACCCGCCCGAAATATTCGTTTTTTGAACGCGTAGTTGAGGTTTTGGAAAGGTTTTGAATCGAATCGTCGACGTGTCGACGTAGTCCCCCGAAGCCAGAACAACATCGAGCGTGTCGCGTTGGGTCGGTGAGAAGTAGAAGTATGCCGTATCTCGGTTCGAACCGAGAAGGGAAACAAATGAGAAAGAGTCTTGTGCACTAAGTTGAACGGTATCGATGGGTCGGTTAAGAGCGGCTTTAAGTACACCATATCCTTCGTGACGAAAACGAGTGACCTTGATATCGGGCGTGGGAAGGAATGCGGAAATTTGAACTTCAGCGGTATCACGCAATTGAATGGGCGCTGAAAAACCGATCATTTCGTTGGGCTGGTCATATAAGTAATTTGAATTTGCATCCGCTAGTGCAAAAACTCGGTACTTCCCGGGCTTCATATTGGTGATGAGAAATGTACCATCCTCTTTGACCGAACCGAAATATTGGGGCAATTCCAAAGCGGGAATAGAATCTTCACCTTCACGAAAAGCATATAAATGAACGCGAATATTTTCGGGGACTTCATTTTTATATGCATCACGCAGGCTGCCCCGAACCACGAGTGAATCGAGGTAGTCCCCGGTCGAAAAGATGTATTTGTAATCCTCCAGGACGTTGCCTTCATTCAAGTCCTGAATGGAGTTTCCGAAATTGATGACGTACGTAGTATTGGTATCAAGGATTGTATTGAATTCAATGTTCAAGGTTTTTCCTTTTAACTTGAATTCAGGGTCTTTAGTTAAAGGAGGAGTTATAATAATGTTTTGGGCTGGGCTCTTAAGTGTTACGAATTCGTCAAATTCTATTTCTATGCTGCGATCCTCAAATGAAGTTTTGTAGTTTTCTGGAACTGCGGAGATTACTTCTGGAGGAAACTCATCAACAGGTCCACCGGACGGACTTCCGGGTTGGGCACATCCGATAAAGAATAGGATGGGTATGATTAATATTAGCTTCTTCAAAATTATTGCCTTTACAACGCGAAAGTAGTGTTAAATAATTTTGTTGTGTTTATTAAATCATTACTTTTAGAGCGGTAAAGTCAATTAACCTAAACCGACTTTTTATGAAGAGATCTACTCTAATGCCCACGATGTGGGCTTTTTTGGCGTTTTTCCTTTGGATGGGAACGTCAATTTCGAATGCGCAGTGTATTGCAACCGTACCGTATACTTCGGTAACATTGGACAATACCTCCACTACACCAGTACCCTTTCAGTTTGGATGTAACTTTGCTGGGGAGTACAACGATGTAACGATTAACTCTCCTGGAGTTTATTCGTTTTCGTCAACGGTAGCAACGGATTACCTCACTTTCACGGATGGTTCAAACACGGTAATTACTTCTGGGACGCAACCTTTGGTAGTTTCGGTAACTGCAACGGGAACTTATCGTTTGCACATTCACCTCGATGCTGCTTGTGGTACAGCTAATGCTTGTCGCGATTTAAGCGGGGTGTACTTGAGCTCAATTGGTGGTTGTTTACCTCCAGCGGGGTTGAGCAATGCCAATGTCGGAACGACTACAGCCGATATTTCTTGGACGGCGTCGTCTCCAGCTCCCGCAAATGGTTATGAGTACCTCGTAACTACGACTTCGGGAACTCCAGCAGCTACGGCTTCGGGAACGACAACAACGAACAATACGGTGAACTTAACCGGTCTTGCACCTGCAACGACACACTACGTCTATTTACGTCAGATTTGCGCTTCCGATACCAGCGTATGGGTTGGGCCTACGAGTTTTACGACGGCTTGTGTAGCATTCACGGCTCCATTAATCGAAAACTTTGACGGACCGGGTATTCCAAACTGTTGGAGTACCACAAATACAGCCGGTGGTTTCGGTACATGGCAGTATACTGCGAGTGGTGGACCGGCTTACGGCGCAGCTGGAGTTACTGACAACACGGGTAACGGTGGTGGATTTGTCTGGGTAGATGGATCGAATGGTAATAGTGTGTATGTATTGGAAAGTCCGGAAGTAGACGTAACTTCTTTGACTACTCCTGCCGTATCCATGAGTGTTTTTTCAAACAATGTGGATTTCCCGGGTGATAATGCTGTACTCTATTTAAATGTATATGACGGAACAACTTGGACCGATAGTGTTTGGTCGTATTCTGGTGACTTCGCTGGTTGGGTAGATGTCGACGTAGATATCTCGACGTACACAGGTACGGGAACAAATGTAAAAGTTCAATTGGTTGTGGATAACCGCTCCATGGTGAATTCTGCATTTTTCAACGACATTTTAGTAGATAACTTCAGAATTCAAGAAGCACCACCATGTTCCAATCCTACTTTATTGTCAGTAAATAGTATTGGAACGACAACGGTTGATTTTGGTTGGACCAACGGATCGCCAACAGCTATCATTTGGGACGTGGCGTACGGACCAGTAGGTTTTAATCCAGATAGCGCTACACAAACCGGAGGTCAAACGACGATAGTATTTGCCAACCCAGGTCAGTTGACAGGGTTAACTCCAGGAACAACCTATCAAATTTACATTCGTGAATATTGCCCGAATGGTACATCGACGAGCAACTGGGTTGGTCCGATTACCGTTTCGACTTTTGGAGGGCCTGTTTCGGCATTCCCGTACAGTGAAGATTTCGAATCGGGTTCGGGTGGCTGGATTTCGAGTGGCCTTTGGGAACTTGGAGCGCCGACGACAACAAACTTAAACTCCGCAAACTCTGGTACTCAGGCATGGGGTACGGATTTGGATGCGAATTATCCAAACAGCTCAAATGCCCAGTTGACCAGTCCGATTTTTGACTGTTCGACATGTACGGGAGATATGATTCTTTCCTTTGCATTGAATACCGCAAGCGAAACTAACTTTGACGGAACGTATCTCGAATGGTCAACCGATGGGGTGACATGGACAAGAATACTAAATGGTCTTGCCAACTGGTACAACAATGCGGGAGACCAATGGTGGGACGGCACTTCAGGTGGTTATTTCACGGCGAGCACACTCGTTCCTGGAACCATGGGCCAATCAAATGTTCTTTTCCGCTTTGTATTCGAAAGCGATGGCTCGGTGCAACAGGAAGGAGCACTTATGGATGACTTCAATATTGTGATTTCGCCATGTGCTATTCCGTCGATTGATTCGATGTCTGTAGCAACAGTATCAAGTACAGCACTAGATCTTACATGGACTGCTGCAGACCCTGCAGCGACATCATGGGAAGTTGAATATGGAGTAGCTGGCTTCACACAGGGATCAGGAACAATTGCTACTACAACGGCTACAAGTTACTCTGCTACTGCGTTGACACCTGGAACATCATACGACTTTTACGTACGTGAAGCATGTGCTTCAAACCCGGGCCAGTTCAGTGCCTGGATTGGACCGGTTTCTGGATTTACGGCTTATGCCCCTCCTTATTTAGAAGACTTTACAACGGGCGTACCTCCACTTGGTTGGACCGAAGCACAAGGTTTAGCTTCGAACCCAAGTGCTTTGACAGGAACATCATCTGGATGGACTTCAGACGGCTATGAGAACAATGGATTCTCTGGATCAGCTAAAATGAACATCTGGTTGAGCGGTCAGGATGAGTGGTTGATTTCACCACCGATTGATTTGAGCACACCGGGTAGCTGGGAGCTTTTATTCGATGGAGCGAGTACAGAATTTGGTTCATCAACGCTTCAAGGTATTTGGGAAGGTGATGACAGTGTGATGGTTTTGATCTCGTTGGATAACGGGGTGACATGGAACCGCACAGACAATTTGTTTATCTTCGATTCAATCAACCCACTTCCGCTACCGGGTACAACCTACAGTTCATCGCTTGCGGGATATTCTGGAGTTGTTCGCTTTGCGTTTTACGCGGAGTCGACAATCAATGGCCCGGAAGATATCGATGTATTTATCGACAATTTCGAGATCAATACGCCGCCAGCTTGTCCGAACATTACGTTCTTGCAAGCCACCGGTGTATCGACTACGACAAGTGTTGAGATTACTTGGGTAGAAGGAACTACAGGAGCGACCTCATGGGAGGTAGAATACGGTCCTGCCGGATTTGCCCAAGGTACAGGAACGGTAATTACGGCCACAGCGCCACCGTTTACAGTACCAGGTCTTGCGCCAGCAACGACGTATGATTTCTATGTACGCGAGCAGTGTCCGAACGGCGTTGACTTTAGCAACTGGATTGGAGTAGCTACGGATGCTACGCAGTGTGCGGCCATACCAGCACCATGGACCGAAACGTTCGATGGAGCAACACAGCCTGCACTTCCAAACTGCTGGACGACTCAGTCGCCGAGCAACCCAGGAGCACCAGCTGACGACCTATGGGCGGTATATGTTCCAGGTGTATCTTCAGGTGTATCACCGGGTTATGCACTGGGTAGTGTAGCAGACCACACCGGAACAGGTGGAGGATATGCATGGGTAGATGCCAGTACGCCGAATTGGCCAGATGTACAAATGGAGACACCGGATATCGATGTAAGTACGCTTACCTCTCCGGCACTCGAGTTCTACTTGCGCTCAGAGAACAACAATACGCCGAACGATAACAACACGATTATCGTGGATATTTGGGACGGAGCTGCATGGAATGATTCGGTCTTGGTCTTCCAGGACGACAGTACGGACTGGTTCCATATCTACGTTCCATTGAACAACATCATCTTTACCGGACCGATGCGTGCGCGCATCACGATGGATGAGACCACAACATCGGGATCATCGTTCTACAACGATATCTTGATTGACGATATCAGTGTAATTGAAGATACAGCGAATCAAGTACAAGTATTGTGCGACGATTTCGACGGATACACCACGGGTGGTTTATCTGCTCAGAGCAACGCTTGGGAATCATGGGCAGGTGGAGCAGAAGATGCCGATGTGGTATCATCGCCTACCTTCTCAGGAGCAGGAGCTATGCGTATCCACGAGACGGGAACCAATGGAGTGAGTGATATTGTTTACCAAATGGGCGACCTAACTACCGGATCGCACGAGGTGAGCTTCTACTTCAACATTCCAACGGCCAACGGAGGATACTTCAACTTGATGCACGACTACGACGGAGGAACAGCTCCTGTATTTGCCATCGAAGTGTTATTCGACGGAACCAACGGAACGGGACAATTGGATTTCGGAAGCAGTGGTGGAGGAAACATCGCTAACTTCGGATTCACTCCAGGAACGTGGAACCGCATGCAGATTATCGTTGACTTGGATGCCGATCAAGCAGAGATGTTGGTTAACGGATTCTCGGTAGCGACATGGATATGGAGCGATGGTCAAGGTGGTGTTTACGAGAGCTTGGGCGGAATTGATTTCTTCTCAACTGCACCAGGTGCATTGACTTCATTGATGTATGTGGATGAGTTCTGCTTCGGAGACTATGTACCTGCATGTTTGGTAACGACCCAACCTACAGGTTCGGATGTAGACGGATGTGAAGGTCAAGCAACGACCTTGACGGCTACCGCTGGAGATACCAGTAACTTTGTGGTGTGGTTAGACAACTCAGGTCAGGTATTGGCTACGGGAAGTAACTACACGATCGATTCGTTGATTGCAACGACAACGGCGAATGCTGTCGATGCGACGGAATTGGGCGCTGCGGATCACGTAGGACCTCTACCGAGCATTGCAACGGACGGATTTGGAAACTTCACCAACGGTACGTTTATCACGGTATACAACACCGTACGTGTAGATAGCATGTTGATCAAGAGTGATGGCGCCGTAGACATGGGCGTTAACTTCTGGTCGGATGATCCATCGAATGGTGGAGTATTGTTGCAGACTTCTGCCTCGGCGAGCTTGCCAGGAGCAGGAGAGCATCAGATTGCGGTGAACATCACCCTTCAACCGGGTACGTACTTTGCGAATGTACGCTACGATGGTGGTGCTGGACAGTTGTTCCGTGCTACAGGCGGAGCGACCTTCCCATATGTATTGCCTGACTTGATCAGCTTGGATAGTATCAACTTTGTGAACCAGCAGCGTTTCTACTACTTGTTTGACTGGGTAGTAACACCGGTATGTTTGGGTACACAGCCAACGGCTATTACAGCGAACTTGGTAGAAGCACCAAGTGCAGCGTATACGCCAACAACGACCGCTGGTAGTTGTGAGGTGAGCTTTGATGCGAGTGCATCGGTTGGCGATACCTATGCATGGGACTTCGGCGATGGCTCGGGAGCATCAGGAGCTACTCCGACGCATACCTACTCAGCGAGTGGTACGTACGATGTCACCTTGGTGGTTAGCAATAGCTGTGGTAACGATACGGTTGTCCAACAGGTAACGGTAGACTGTATTGGATTGCGCGAGGACTTCTTGAGTTCACTCAATGCGTATCCGAATCCAACTACAGATGTGTTGAACATCGTATTTGAGTTGCAGAACCGTCAGGATGTACAAGTACGCTTGATGAACAGTTTGGGTCAGATCGTCTATGGCGAGGATCTAGAAGCGTTCAGCGGAGTGTACGAGCACCAGTTGAGCTTGGAGAACCAAGCCAAAGGCGTGTACATGCTGCAGGTAACTACTGCAAATGGAACCAAAACAATGCGAGTTACCTTGCAATAGGTAAAGCCTTATTAATCAATCATTAAAAAGTCCCTCCGAATGCATTCGGAGGGACTTTTTGTTTTTTGGAATGCTATATGTTTGTTATATTAGTGCTCTGAAAATTTCAAAGACATTAAGATTCTGTTGCCAAAACAAGAAAATTGAAGAAAGAGAATGTGATGTAAAGTACTGATTTTGTGATATTCAGTTTCTTTTTGTTGTATTGCTCTCCTTTCTATTTTCTTACTTCGGTTGCACGGTTTTACTGTTTTTTATTGAATATTAATTCTAATTAATCTGCTCTTATGAAAAGACTGCTACTTATTTTTGGGTTGATTTCGTGCTGGGTGTTTGCCCAAGGACAATCAACGCTATCAACGGTTCCTCCTCTAGCAGGGGGAAATGGGGCCTCGGGAATTGCCTTCGAAATTGAAAGTACGGCCTCTATTATTATTACTGATATGTCAAACGACTTCGATGGTTCGGGAACTGCTGAGCTATGGTTTCGTTTAGGAGGGGTTGAACATATTCCAGGCCAAGCTCCCGACATCTCCACAGCGAATGGATGGGTGCAACATTGGACTGGCGCTGTTTCTGGAACAGGTGGGACCTTAGATCCACTTCCAGGATGGACCAATTACACTTTGCCTGCAGGACAACGTGTAGGTGTAGCCATCTTTGGCGTAAGTATGGATTACTCCAACACAGGTACTTCACAACCGGCCATTCCCACTTTTACTGATGGTACATTAACCATCTACACGGGGTTAAACGATGGATATGGAGGTAACAGTGCTTCTTCATGGCCAAATCACCCGCGCCAATTCAACGGAAGTATTACGTACATTCCTGCCGCCCCTTGTACAGCGCCTCCTGTGGCGGGTACCGCTGAGGCGAGTGATTCATTATTGTGTGTGAACAATCCAATCCAATTGAGTCTGCTCGGAGCGGCGTTCGGAACAGGTCAAACCTATCAATGGGAGCAATCCTTGGACGGTGGTGTGACGTGGACAACGATGATCAATGACACGTTGGCCAGCATCACAGCTATTCCAACCGATACGACCGATTACCGTTGTATCGTAACTTGTTCTGGGCAGTCTGATACTTCAGGAGCAGTAACTGTAAATACAATCGGTTCTCCTTTATCGGGTGTGTATACCATTAACAGTACTTTACCGACAGGTGGAACAAACTTTAATAGTTTCAGCGATTTTGCTACAGCTATTGAATGTGGTGGTGTCACTGGGCCTGTAACGGTGAACGTTGCGGCTGGAACATATGCTGAGCAAGTTACATTGAACGGATGGACTGGTGGTTCAGCTACCAATACCGTTACAATACAGCCAGACCCGGCTAACCCTGGTGTGGTTGATTTGACCTACGCACCAGCGGGTAGTGGAGATAACTTTACTCTTGATCTTAACGGCGTGAGTTTTACGAACTTCTTTGGTATAAATATTTCATCGACAGGTTCAGCGGGATATTCGAGAGTTATAACCCTTGAGGGTATTATTGATGAAGTGTATTTTGATGGGGTTCAAATTTCAGGTCCTCAAGTTACCTCCACTAGTACGTTCCATGCTTTAGTTTATGAAGATGCAAACCCATCCATTGGGGTACTTTCCTTCTCTAATTGTAATTTCCTTAATGGATCAAACGGTGTTTATTTGTTTCCATCTAGCGCCGATCCAATTGATTCAATTGTGTTTTTGAACAATACTTTTGACAATTATAACTACGGAATTTACACATCATACGCTTACAATTTTGTGGCCATTGGAAATGATATACAAACTCAAGGATCAACGACAAACTATGGTATTCGTGCATATGGAAATTCGGGTGCTACTGATACAAGTCGAGCGGTAATTCGTGAAAATAATATTCGTCTATTTGGAACAGGTACGATGTATGGTATCTACACTTATTACTTCCAGGCAGACTCACAAGAGCCATCCGAAGTAATTAATAATATGGTATACTGTTCACCAAACAGCACAGGAACCAATTATCCATATTATCACTATCATAACGCGAATATGAATGTATTCCATAATACGTTCCATATTGAAGCGGGAAGTACATCAAGCCGTCCAATTTATGTAAGTGCATCAACATCTTCTACTGTTTTTCCTTCTGGTGGAGTCGATATTCGAAATAACATCTTCACGAACTTTGGTCAGGGATATTTAGCCTATGTTACCGGTGGAGCGGACGATGGTGGTTACTTCTCGGCATGGAATAGTAACCTATACTTCGGTGGAGGTTCTACTCAGTATTACTACAGTGGCTCACAAGCAGACTTTACTGCTTGGAATACAGCGACTGGTTTTGATAATGCTTCTACTTTTGGCGATCCCCTTTATGTTGGTCTTGGAGACCTTCATGTTATCGGTGGTGCTGCGAACGATGCAGGAGATAACTCTGTAAACGTTTTGACAGACATCGATGGAGATACGCGTCCGTTCACGGGTTCAACTGTGGTGGATATAGGTGCGGATGAATATGAGCCACAAGGTTGTTTACCTCCGGTAAACACAACGATTACTGCTGTAACGAGCAATAGTGCTGTTGTAACCTGGACTAACGGATCTACACCTGCTCCACTTTTGTATCAGATTGAATACGGCCCGGCTGGTTTCGTTCCAGGTAACGGTACAGTGGATATTGCTTTCCATCCGACCACAACTTATACCATTTCAGGTCTGACGGATCAGACCGATTACGACTTTTATATCACGGAAATTTGCTCATTTACAGATTCAAGTCTTGCTTTAGGACCATTTAGCTTTACCACACTTTGTAACCCACAAGTAGCACCGTATACTGAAAATTTCGATGCAGGTGGTTGGATAGCCGATCCAGTGGACTTTAGTGCTGCTAACGACCAGTTTGATGTTTGTTGGTCACGTACTCCTGAAACAGGTTATTCTTGGAGAGTACGTTCAGGAACAACAGGATCTAGTTCAACTGGTCCAAATGGAGATAATACGACCGATACAACCAACTACATCTACACAGAAGCATCGGGTGGTGGAGCTGGCGATGTAGCTGAGGTGTATTCTCCATTGATTGACATCAGTGCATTGACCAATGCAGAGTTGAGTTTCTATTTCCATGCCTATGGTAGCAATAACCCAGCTGTTTTCATTGAAGTATGGGACGGTAGTCAATGGAATACCTTGGACTCTGTTACTGCACAAATTCAAACGAGTTCAGCTGACCCTTGGTTGCAAGCGGCTTACAACATCTCTTCTTATCCAGACACTATTCAGGTTCGTTGGAGAGCTATTAGTAACGCATGTTGTAGCGGTGACTTTGCAATTGATGATGTAGTAGTAGATGATGCACCGCCTTGTCCAGACCCATCTCAGTTGAGCTTAGCTACTTTAAATCCAACAGGATCTACAATTGATGTAGACTGGACGCCTGCTAACCCAGCAGCAACGACTTGGGAAGTAGAGTACGGCCCAGTTGGATTTACTCAAGGATCGGGTACGGTCGTAACGGTGAATGCACCGCTTCCGGCAACCATTCCCGGTTTGACTGGATTTACAGAGTACGACTTCTATGTTCGTGAAGCGTGTGTTGTTCTTCCAGGGCAATGGAGTAACTGGGTAGGACCTGTATCGGGTATTACTGCGGTTACACCTCCATATTTGGAAGACTTTTCGACAGGTGTTCCTCCATTCGGTTGGACGGAAGCACAAGGTATAGCTGCTAATCCAACAGTATTTACAAGCACATCGTCTTCGATTTGGATAAATGATGGCTTTGAAAATAACGGTACTTCAGGTGCGGCACGAGCGAATATCTGGTTGAGTGGTCAGGATGAGTGGTTGATTTCACCACCGATTGACTTGAGTACACCGGGTAGCTGGGAGCTTCTATTCGATGGAGCGAGTACGGAGTATGCCTCTTCAACGCTGCAAGGTATTTGGGAAGGCGACGATAGCTTGATGGTTTTAATCTCGTTGGATAACGGGGTGACTTGGAACCGTTCGGACAACTTGTTTATTTTCGATTCGATTAACCCACTTCCGTTACCGGGTACGACCTATAGTACTTCCCTTGCAGGATATTCTGGTGTTGTTCGCTTTGCATTCTATGCGGAATCACAGGTGAATGGTTCGGAGGATATCGATATGTTTGTTGACAATTTCGAGATCAATACGCCGCCAGCTTGTCCGAACATTACGTTCTTGCAAGCCACCGGTGTATCGACTACGACAAGTGTTGAGATTACTTGGGTAGAAGGAACTACAGGAGCGACCTCATGGGAGGTAGAATACGGTCCTGCCGGATTTGCCCAAGGTACAGGAACGGTAATTACGGCCACAGCGCCACCGTTTACAGTACCAGGTCTTGCGCCAGCAACGACGTATGATTTCTATGTACGCGAGCAGTGTCCGAACGGCGTTGACTTTAGCAACTGGATTGGAGTAGCTACGGATGCTACGCAGTGTGCGGCCATACCAGCACCATGGACCGAAACGTTCGATGGAGCAACACAGCCTGCACTTCCAAACTGCTGGACGACTCAGTCGCCGAGCAACCCAGGAGCACCAGCTGACGACCTATGGGCGGTATATGTTCCAGGTGTATCTTCAGGTGTATCACCGGGTTATGCACTGGGTAGTGTAGCAGACCACACCGGAACAGGTGGAGGATATGCATGGGTAGATGCCAGTACGCCGAATTGGCCAGATGTACAAATGGAGACACCGGATATCGATGTAAGTACGCTTACCTCTCCGGCACTCGAGTTCTACTTGCGCTCAGAGAACAACAATACGCCGAACGATAACAACACGATTATCGTGGATATTTGGGACGGAGCTGCATGGAATGATTCGGTCTTGGTCTTCCAGGACGACAGTACGGACTGGTTCCATATCTACGTTCCATTGAACAACATCATCTTTACCGGACCGATGCGTGCGCGCATCACGATGGATGAGACCACAACATCGGGATCATCGTTCTACAACGATATCTTGATTGACGATATCAGTGTAATTGAAGATACAGCGAATCAAGTACAAGTATTGTGCGACGATTTCGACGGATACACCACGGGTGGTTTATCTGCTCAGAGCAACGCTTGGGAATCATGGGCAGGTGGAGCAGAAGATGCCGATGTGGTATCATCGCCTACCTTCTCAGGAGCAGGAGCTATGCGTATCCACGAGACGGGAACCAATGGAGTGAGTGATATTGTTTACCAAATGGGCGACCTAACTACCGGATCGCACGAGGTGAGCTTCTACTTCAACATTCCAACGGCCAACGGAGGATACTTCAACTTGATGCACGACTACGACGGAGGAACAGCTCCTGTATTTGCCATCGAAGTGTTATTCGACGGAACCAACGGAACGGGACAATTGGATTTCGGAAGCAGTGGTGGAGGAAACATCGCTAACTTCGGATTCACTCCAGGAACGTGGAACCGCATGCAGATTATCGTTGACTTGGATGCCGATCAAGCAGAGATGTTGGTTAACGGATTCTCGGTAGCGACATGGATATGGAGCGATGGTCAAGGTGGTGTTTACGAGAGCTTGGGCGGAATTGATTTCTTCTCAACTGCACCAGGTGCATTGACTTCATTGATGTATGTGGATGAGTTCTGCTTCGGAGACTATGTACCTGCATGTTTGGTAACGACCCAACCTACAGGTTCGGATGTAGACGGATGTGAAGGTCAAGCAACGACCTTGACGGCTACCGCTGGAGATACCAGTAACTTTGTGGTGTGGTTAGACAACTCAGGTCAGGTATTGGCTACGGGAAGTAACTACACGATCGATTCGTTGATTGCAACGACAACGGCGAATGCTGTCGATGCGACGGAATTGGGCGCTGCGGATCACGTAGGACCTCTACCGAGCATTGCAACGGACGGATTTGGAAACTTCACCAACGGTACGTTTATCACGGTATACAACACCGTACGTGTAGATAGCATGTTGATCAAGAGTGATGGCGCCGTAGACATGGGCGTTAACTTCTGGTCGGATGATCCATCGAATGGTGGAGTATTGTTGCAGACTTCTGCCTCGGCGAGCTTGCCAGGAGCAGGAGAGCATCAGATTGCGGTGAACATCACCCTTCAACCGGGTACGTACTTTGCGAATGTACGCTACGATGGTGGTGCTGGACAGTTGTTCCGTGCTACAGGCGGAGCGACCTTCCCATATGTATTGCCTGACTTGATCAGCTTGGATAGTATCAACTTTGTGAACCAGCAGCGTTTCTACTACTTGTTTGACTGGGTAGTAACACCGGTATGTTTGGGTACACAGCCAACGGCTATTACAGCGAACTTGGTAGAAGCACCAAGTGCAGCGTATACGCCAACAACGACCGCTGGTAGTTGTGAGGTGAGCTTTGATGCGAGTGCATCGGTTGGCGATACCTATGCATGGGACTTCGGCGATGGCTCGGGAGCATCAGGAGCTACTCCGACGCATACCTACTCAGCGAGTGGTACGTACGATGTCACCTTGGTGGTTAGCAATAGCTGTGGTAACGATACGGTTGTCCAACAGGTAACGGTAGACTGTATTGGATTGCGCGAGGACTTCTTGAGTTCACTCAATGCGTATCCGAATCCAACTACAGATGTGTTGAACATCGTATTTGAGTTGCAGAACCGTCAGGATGTACAAGTACGCTTGATGAACAGTTTGGGTCAGATCGTCTATGGCGAGGATCTAGAAGCGTTCAGCGGAGTGTACGAGCACCAGTTGAGCTTGGAGAACCAAGCCAAAGGCGTGTACATGCTGCAGGTAACTACTGCAAATGGAACCAAAACAATGCGAGTTACGCTTCAGTAATTTGCAATTGATATAACTCACAAAACCCTCCCGGTGAAAATCGGGAGGGTTTTTTTATGCGTGACAATCTGAGATCAATTCGCAATCCATTTTGTTTATTTGTACTATGGCAACCGAAAAGGAACATCTTCAGCAGATTATCCGAAACCTTCCAGAAACTCCTGGGGTTTATCGCTATTACGATAAAAAGGGAAGCCTGCTGTACGTGGGTAAGGCCAAGAACCTCAAGAAACGCGTGAGCTCCTATTTCACCAAAAGCCACGATTCGGCGCGACTACGCGTCCTGGTACGAAAAATTGAGGATATTCAATTCATTGTAGTAAAAACGGAGATCGACGCGCTTTTACTAGAGAATAACCTGATCAAAAAACACCGGCCGCGCTACAATGTGATGCTACGGGACGATAAGACTTATCCCTGGATTTGCATCAAGAAAGAGCCCTTTCCGCGAGTTTTTTCTACCCGTAGAGTCATTCGGGATGGTTCTGAATATTTTGGTCCCTATGCCTCGGTACGCGTTATGCGAAACTTGTTGGAGCTGATACGCGGTATTTATCCGCTTAGAACCTGCAACTATGCCCTGACAAAAGAGAATATCGACAAGGGAAAATTCAAGGTATGTCTGGAATACCACATCGGAAACTGTCTAGGTCCATGCGAGGGATTGCAAGAACCAGAGCATTATGAGGAAAACCTGAAACGCATTCGTCAAATTATTCGGGGAGATTTATCGGAAGTAAAAAATCACCTCAAGGATGAAATGAACGAATTGGCGGAACAACTCGAGTTTGAGAAAGCTCAGTTGGCGAAAGAAAAATTGGATTTACTCGAACGCTACCAGGCCAAGTCCATGGTGGTGAGTCCGATAATTAAGAACGCGGATGTGTTTACCATCATCACCGATGTGCAGGCTGCTTTTATCAATTATCTAAAGGTGGTGAACGGTGCTGTAATCAATTCCTATTCCATTGAGTTGCGCAATAAATTGGATGAAACCTCAACCGAACTCCTGCAGCGCGGTTTTATCGAAATTCGCCAACTGTTTGATCACCCCATGCGCGAGATCTACACCAACGAGTCCATCGATCTGGAAATTGAAGGAATGAACTTCCATGTCCCTCAACGGGGTGATAAAAAGCAATTGGTCGACCTATCCATTCGAAATGCAAAACAATACCGGCAGGATAAATTAAAGCAAATCCAACAAACCGACCCCGATCGACATACCAATCGCCTAATGGCGCAGATGAAAAAGGATCTTCGACTGAGCGAAGAACCAAGGCACATTGAATGTTTTGATAACTCGAATATTCAAGGAAGCAATCCCGTAGCTGCTTGCGTTGTTTTTCGGGATGGAAAACCAGCCAAGAAAGAGTACCGTCATTTCAATATCAAAACCGTTGAAGGACCCGATGACTTTGCCAGTATGGAAGAGGTGGTTTACCGCAGGTATCGCCGTATGATGGAGGAGGGAGCGAGTTTGCCACAACTCATTGTGATCGACGGAGGAAAAGGACAGCTTTCCAGTGCACTGAAGAGTTTAGAACGGTTAGATCTGCGAGGGAAAATTGCCATTGTTGGAATTGCCAAACGGTTGGAAGAAATATACTTTCCGGGAGACTCCATTCCACTCTATTTGGATAAAAAGTCAGAATCACTGAAAGTAATACAGCACTTGCGAAATGAAGCACACCGGTTTGGTATTACCTTTCATCGTCAGAAGAGAAGCAAGGGAGCATTGGGAAATGCCTTGGAAAATATCGATGGAATTGGGCCCTCAACGGCGGCAACCCTGCTCAAGAAGTTCAAAAGTGTGAAACGCGTAAGAAACGCCGAACTTTCAGAAATAGAATCTGAAGTGGGAAAGGCGAAAGCCGCCTTGATTCAAAAAGCGATACAGGACGGCAAATTATAAGTCCGACTGTTTCCCGGCTCTTTTTTCATTGAGATTCTCCGTGGCGGCTATATATAAATTGAATCCGAGTGTTTTACTCAACCAAAAGGCGATGTAGTCCAAAGCCATGCGCACAGCAATAATGCCAGTGAGCAGAGCTGCGTTGTTTCCCGGAAACCAATCCATCAGCTTGGTGACCAAAAAAACGCAAATAACAACAAAAGGGAGTGTGCGAAAAATCGTTCGGAAGAGTAGATTAAAGCCCGAGGTGTGGAGGTACTGCTTGCTTCCAAAATAATTGAACAGCAAGTCAGCGCCATAGGCCATCACCAATGCCCAGAACATCAAACCATAAGCTGCGGGATCCATGTTGCCCCACTCCTGAGTGTAACTTCCCAATATAAATACGACAAAAACGACTAGCATTACAGCGTAGGCAATACTGAACATCCATGTTAGAAAAAGATTGCTCAGTATGCGTTGGATCATTCCACCATCGGGACGAAGGGGTTTACCGCTAAACAACACCCGTATGGCCATAGCGAAACCAACGATCACCATTTCCATAAAAATGTAGGACAGTAAATCACCCGAGCTCCAATTTAAAAACCAAATCCCCGTTAGAAGGATCAAGTATGAAACCACGGAGGGTAAAAAGTTCTCACCGTAGAGTGAAAGCGATTTCGTTTTCAAGGGTATAAATAAATTATTTTCGAATTGAAGATAAACTAATCTGAAATAAGTAGTTTGGTCAGGCCATGAAAAATACGATTGTTACACTAGTTGCTTTATTGCTTGTGATGTTGGCTTCGGCCCAGCCCAAGAGCGATTCGTTGCCACTACCGAACGATCGTCCTTCGATTGGTCTGGTCTTATCAGGCGGTGGAGCTAAGGGTTTTGCTCATGTCGGTGTACTTCGCGTCATTGATTCCTTGAACATCCCGATCGATTATATTGCCGGAACAAGTATGGGCGCAATTGTTGGGGCCATGTATGCCATTGGTTACCCCGTAGATACTATAGAAAAAATCGTTCGCGAAAACGATTGGATTTCCATCCTTTCCGATCAAATTACTCGGGAACAACTCACTTTGGCTGAAAAAGAACTGGATTCCAAATATGTGATTTCCGTCCCCCTTGAGCGCGGATCGGTGGTACTGCCGAGCGGAGTGGTCAGCGGACAGAATGTGATTTTCAAACTGAACAACTATACCGCATCGGTTCACGATATCGACGACTTCTATCAATTTCACATTCCGTTTACCTGCTATGCGACGGACCTTGAAACGGGCGAAGCAGTGGAGCTGAATAGTGGATATTTACCCTCAGCTCTTCGGGCAACCAGTTCATTTCCTTCGTTTTTTAAACCGGTCGTTTTGGATGGAAGATTATTGGCCGATGGTGGAATTGTAAAGAATTTTCCCGTACGTGAAACCCGGAAGAAAGGACTTGACATCATTATTGGAGTCGATGTTCAAGCTAATCTCTATTGTCGTGAAGATTTAAATTCTGTGTTCAAGGTATTGGATCAAACCTCTAGTTTTCTGAATAAAAAAGAAATGGAATTCGAGATTGCGGAGACCGATGTTTACATAGCTCCGAATCTTGAAGGGTTTTCCGTAGCTGATTTTGATTTGGGAGATTCATTGATAGAGTTGGGGTATCAGGCAGCCATGAGTCGACTTTATCAGTTGGCGGAATTGCAACAGTATTCCACGGGCGATACAGCAAAAGTGAAGGGGCTTTTCAATCAAGATTTGAAAGTGGCGTCTATCGAAGTGGAAGGATTGAATCAGATTCCAGATCATGTTTTGAATACATGGCTTGATTTTGAAGCTCCTGCAGTAATCCGAACGCGTGAACTTCAGGACGGTTTAAACCGGGCATTTGGCAGTCGTTTTTTTGAAACAATCACCTATCGAACCGAACGCGTAGGCGATGCCGATAGCGTTAAATTGATTATCAGTGCAACAGAAAAACAATCGATTGGCGAGTTTAAGTTCGGGTTGCATTACGACGATGACCTGAATACTGCATTGCTTTTCAATACCACCTTCCACAACGTGCTTAAACCGGCTTCATATCTCAGCATTGATGCCGTTTTAGGTGATTCGCCGCGTTTTTGGATTTCGTATTATCAAAACCGGGGTCGGAAACTGAACACGGGGATTTTGCTTCGCAGCCACAACTTCAGTACCTATGAATACCTGAATCGCGATCGCGTTGCCGGATTCCGATATCGCGACTTTTCAGGAAAGTTTTACGGCGAACGAATGATCAGGAATCGATATGCAGGTGGGTTTGGTATTCAGTTGGACTATACCGAATACCGAAGAAGTATACGCACATCTGAGAGTCAGAAGAATTTTTACGGCGGATTTGCTCATCTATTTGCTTATGCAAAAGGAGAAACCCTCGACGACAAGTTTTTTCCCAACCGCGGATCGGCCTTTCACGCAGACATTCGAGCGATTTTACAAAACACAAACGAAACCGAAGGACCGGTTTTGATGGGAAAGTTCGAATACAAAAAAGCCATTCGCATGTCGGATTATTCGACAATCATTGTCTACGGAACGGCGGGTTTAACGCTTCTCAACCCAGCTCCGATTCCCTATCGATTTTTTCTCGGAAGTGTGGGGCATGACTACGTCAATAACATCACGCCATTTGTGGGTTTTGCCTTTACTGAGCTCGAGGGCGATCAACTGATCTTGCTTCGCGCGGATATTCGAACCGAACTGTTCAAGAACAACTACGTCTATTTCCGCTCGAATATGGCTTCACTGAGCAACTCCATCGAGGAAACCGTAACATTTCAAAATATCTACACAGGGTTTGGTGTAGGTTACGGTTGGGATAGCTTTGCAGGTCCCATGGAATTTACCCTCACCCTTTCTACCAATCACAGCGATATCCTCACGTATGTCAATTTGGGGTATTGGTTTTAATTGATTTTTAGGAAGAGACGTAATTGTATTCCTTTTTGTACGGGATTCTAGGAAGGGACGTAATAGTATTACGTCTGTACAACCGAGTTTCCGAGTCACCTAGTCACCCAGTCTCCTTTTAAACCCAATTGTATTTCGCTTGGCTCGGGCAAACGCGTCCTCTTGGCGGATGATTTTATGCGCTCTATTCAGGTCGCATACGGTAAGTAGTTGAAGGACGTTTTCATCGATGTACTCGGCGGTACCGATTCGCTGTGCCTGCTCCATTTTACAGCGCTCAAAGAAGTTTCGTACCCATCGAGCATTTCCAAAATGCGGATTGTCGTAATCCACCGCATCGGCTATGATTTTATCCAATACGGGTAGCGCCTCCATCGAAATCTTGTAATGGGATTTTTTGACCATCAAATGAAATATTCCCACCAATTCCTCCGCTGTGAAGGTTCGGAAATTGAATTTTCTACTAAATCGAGATTCTAAACCGGGATTGCTCTCAATAAAATCTTTCATCTCATTGTCATAACCGGCTACGATAACAACCAAGTTGTCGCGATCATCTTCCATGCGCTTGAGAAGCGTTTCCACCGCCTCGTGACCAAAATCGTTATCACCTCGTGATGTCAATGCGTAGGCTTCATCGATAAACAAAACACCGTGCATGGCGCGGTCGATGATTTTATTGGTTTTTATAGCCGTTTGACCGACATAGCCGGCCACCAAATCCGATCGTCCCACTTCCACTAGTTCATCTTTTTTGATCAAGTCGAGGGCTTTATAAATTTTGGCGAGTAAGCGAGCAATGGTTGTTTTTCCCGTACCCGGAGGACCTAAAAATACAGAATGCAAGGTAGGACGGTCGTTCTCCCAGCCCTGTTTTTGACGCTCTTTTTGGACTTGGAGGTACCTTGCCAGCCGTTTGATGTCTTCCTTGATGTTTTCCAACCCGATGAGTTCATCGAGTTGCCCCAAAATGTCCTCCAAGCTTTGCTTTTGCTTTTCGGCATAGTTGAAACCGTAACTCGCTCGAACATCATCAACGCTAATGGTTTGAAGGACTTCCTGCGAAAGCGGACTGTCAGAGCCCGAGAAGTCGGCGATGATTTCAGCCAAGCGAGAAGATTGATTTTTTAAGACATCTTCGAACAAGTTCCTTGCCTCCCGGGCATTTCCAAAGTATTTATCGGCGGTATCGGTCAAGTATTGAAAATATTCCACAGCTTTCTCTTCGGCCTCAAGCGACAATTGGTGTTGGGCTTTTAAAAGCATCTTTTTAAAAATGCTCATCAACTCATTGGCCGAGAAATTCGAGAAATGAAGGTGTGTGGCAAATCGCGATTTTAGTCCGGGGTTCGAATCCATCAATTCATCCATTTCATCCGGATAACCGGCAAAAATTACACAGAAATTACTCCGGTCATCTTCCATTTTTTTGAGAATGGTCTCGACCGCTTCACGGCCGAAATCTCCTGAACCCCCTTTATACAGTGAATACGCCTCATCCACGAAAAGGATTCCTCCTTCGCTTTCCTCGAGTTTTTTCTGTGTTTTGGGTGCAGTTTGACCAATGTATTCTGCCACCAGCCCTGAGCGATCTGTTTCCACCACGTGTCCGCTCTTGAGCAATCCCATTGCTTTATAAATACGGCCGATCAATCGGGCAACGGTCGTTTTCCCCGTTCCGGGACTTCCACTGAATATCATGTGGAGGTTGAGCGGTAGGGTTTCGATTCCCGAACGTTCCTTAATCTGTCCGATTTTCAGATAGTCCAACAGTAATTTCACTTCGTGTTTTATCTCGGACATGCCCACTAAGCTCTCCAGTTCGTTAAGGGCTTTTTCGAGCTCTTCTTTGGCCGATTCGGGATCGGGAGTTTTTTCAGGCTCGGGGTCGGATGTGCTTCCGGGATCATAGATGTCATCCGCTGCGGGTTGCGACTGACTTTCCAGTGCTTTGCTTGTTTTTTCCTTGTGGTAAAAGATGTACCACATATCGTCATGGAAAAAAAGCGTCCCAATCGTATATCCATCCCGCATTTTTTGCAACAGATCCAACGTTGGATACTCGAATCGAGTTAAAAAACCTTGATCCTCCCAATCGTCGTGCACGGCGGTTACCAAAAAGAAATAATCCTTTACTTTGAACACGCGATCAATGTACTGGTCGTTGTTCCACAGCTCATCAATTCGCTCTTCTGGAAGCTCATCGTACCGCTCTAGTTTATAACCATCCAGCGTGTTTGGGAATGTAGCCGACGTAAAATATTTCCCTTCAAAGTCGTACAAGTGCTCGATACGTCCGTTATCGGACTCCCACTCCGCAAGTTCTGCTTTTGGAAATTCATTGGGCGAAAAAGTCCAGGCCTGAAAATCAGCTGAGGGCCGTTCGTCGAACACGAAAAACCAGTTCAAACCATCGTGGGCAAGGGTTTTGAATGCAAATCTGGATTGCATGTAAGTGTTGAATGTATTGTCATCCAAGACATCCACCCAGAGGTACTTCTGAACGGGATCTCCATCTTTTTTATGACGCAGTAAAACATGCCATTTTCCTTTTCCATACCCGACATTTTCAATGCGGTATCCGTTGAGCGTGTACACCTGAATACGATCGTTGTCAAACTCATCAAAGCTCAATGCCAACCAAGGGTCGTCAAAGCTGATTTCTTCTTCCGATTCGGGTTCCTCGCGCGGTGTGTCGAATTCCGCTTCGATACGGGCTCGCAATTTCACCAAGTCATCGTGTCCGGGTTCGATCTCTTCGGCCTCTTCCAGTAACTCAAGCGCTTCGCGATAATTTCCCTTTTCCAAGTGTAAAACGGCCAAGTCGTGCTTTACTTGGGCTTCCTTGGATAGGTCGTCGCCGAATATGGAATCGAAAAAAGACATGGTTCAGGGTTTAGATGTAGATGATAAAATTACGGATGTAGTTGAGTATCCCAAACAACAGGATGGCACTCCCAATAATCATCAGTCCTACGAGCATAAGAATGAGTCCGATTAGGTTGAGACTGGTACTTCGACTCGTCGTACCGTTCCTGCGTCGTTTAATAATGTCGTAGGTAGGCGCTCCAAAAAACAAACCCACGAAAAAGCCGACAAGACCAGAGCTTATATTCATATCTCCGATACGCCGATTGCGCTTATCGATTAGAAAAAGCGGTGCTCGACTGGCGAAAAAGTAAAAAACAATCCCAAACCAAATGTAATAGACATTGAAAAGAGCCATCAGCCAAGACTCTTCGCTTCCCTTGGTGGTGTAAGCGACAAATACGGCCAATCCGGTAGCGACAAGCATCAGTGCTTTCGACCCGGCAAACTTCCGACTTGCATTGCTGTTCAGTACATCGCCCAATTCGTTGATTCGATGCACGATATCGGGGTCGGTCGGAGCTAATTCGATGGCTTGATCCAAAATGTCTTTTGCGTTGTTCAGGTCGCTATTGGTCGTTGGAGCGCGCAGTTCTTCTTCACCGGGCTCAGTCACCACTTCCCATTGATCGAAAACGCTATCGAGGTACTGCCATGCCAATTGATTTTCGGTTTCATTGGAGTTTTCCGGCTCGTTTTCGTTGAGGCGACGCAGTTTCATTTCGTCCACCGTGATGGGCTTGAAATACGATTGGCGCATCTTGTAGATCATGTGGATTACAGCGCCGAGTAGGGAAGCGATGATCATAAGGTCGATGAAAAAGTCACCCATTCCAGTTCCCGTCGGGTCGGATGCTCCCAGCGAATCGGTTTGTGCCAAGAGAACGAAGGAAAGGTCAAGTAATGTTTCCATAGCGTTTAATTATAAAATGTTTTGGTCGTTTTCTTTTCCCATTCGACCTCCCAATCGTATCCGCAAACGGTGCAATGACGATGATCTTTATATTTATCTGTGCGCGTTACTTCATCATCCCAATGGCGATCGTAGTGATTGGTTATGTACGTTGTGTTATTGCTCGATTGATGCCGAGAGGTTTGATGCGAATAGACATCTCGAGCCACTTTTTTTCGGGCGAAAGCTCGTCCCACCCAAGATGTTCCGGCGTCGCTAGCTGAGTACATGGTGTGGCAATTCGGACAGCGATTATATGTGACAATTCCATTGTATCTGTTCGTTCCGTAAACCCATCCCAACGTACAACCGATCAATGCAAACCAAGTCGATTCATGGAGAACCTGAAGTTCGAGTCCGAGCATATAGAAGTAGAAGCCAAAGATTAAAACGAGGGAATAAATGAACAGCACAGCTGTATTGCTCAGCGATTTTATTCTTGAAAGAATAATAAACACGGGCCAAAGAACAAAGCTCGGGAGAGCGAAAATGATAACGAGAATAGCGATCCAGACAAGTTTGCCGATGATCCAGGTCAGCCAGTTTTTGTCTTGAAAACGATCGAACCAACTCGGACCTGCATTGGACTCATAAAGCGGCTCCTCCAGAATGTAACTCCAATCAAAAGTTTTGCGCCAGGTTTGGGCCAAGGGCAATCGCTCAGCGAAGAATCTTTCCCCTTTGCTAAGGCTATCCCCAGTGACCAATCCATTTTTGAAGGATAACCATAATTTCCGCGAGCGCTTTTTGTCCTTAACCACGGTGTAGTACCGATAAAATATCCATCCGTTTTGATCCGATTCACTTTCATACCACAAACCCGATGGCGGACCGAGTTGGTTCGTCACTTCATCGACGGGCTTATTCACCACTTTTTTGAGAAGGATATCGTTATGGATGATTCGTCGAGCCGTTTGATTGATTTCTGGAATGGAATCTTTAATGGCCGGATGTATATAGCTGTAAGGCGTATATCCGCGTTTTCCATTGTCGAGTTCGACATAAACGTAGTGTTTGCCTTCTTTGATGATCTTCGCTGTTTTCGCCTGATAAAAAGCTCCTCGATCGTTGTGATCATCTTTACTGCGAAGATGAATACTGTCCTCGATAATTAAGTCTTTTGCTTCTGCGATGTCTACGAGTTGGACAAATCCAATCTCGCCATTCTCAAGTTTCACTTGAAAATAAACATTCGTGTAGGAGGCAATTCCTTCCACCTTGGTTCCCTCTTTGAGTTTTTTGGATGGCAAATCATCGTTTAGACTCGATGCCCCGCTGTAGTAGAAATCAGTTGAACGAGCGATGGTCCACGTCGGGTTTTGAGACCATGCCGTGATATTGGAGAACAGGGCAAAGAGGACGATGAGTCTGTAATACGGTTTCATGGTAAATGACTTTATACTTTCGAAATTCCGCGTATTTACAAGCGAAAACAATGATATTTATCAATCGAAAACCTGTTATTTGAAAGGTTTTCCCAATTCCGTTTTTGGATGGGTCAAAAGCGATTCGACCCATCGAGATGGGAACGGATGACTTCGCTGTTCCGGCCTTTGGAAATCAAGGGTTATAATTCCGTATATTCTTTTATCAATTCCTTTATATTTGAAAATCAATGTATGTGTATGATAAATTTGAAGAAGGCCTTTTGGGCTTATCCTATTCTTGGGATCGCAGCTTTACTCTGGACCGTTAACCTCCAAGCTCAAGTAGCTAGTGATGTAGTCATTGTCGTTCATGGGGGTGCAGGATCGATTTCTCCAGAGGGAATGACACCTGCTGACTCCGCGCTGCGTGCCCATGATTTGTTTGCGGCTTTACAGGCGGGATACGATTTGCTACAGTCTGGAGCGAGTCCGGAAGAGGCCGTGGTCGCCGTTATCGAATTTTTGGAAAACTCTCCGTACTTCAATGCGGGAAAGGGAGCGGTTTATAATGCCGAGGGAAAACACGAATTGGATGCTTCGATTATGCGCGGAAGCGATTTGAATGCCGGCGCAGTAGCTGGAGTTTCCACCGTTAAAAACCCAATTCATGCCGCATTGGCAGTAATGAATAACAGTCCACACGTAATGCTTTCTGGAAAAGGAGCCGAAAACTTTGCTGCGGTGAATCAGCTCGAAATGGTGGAAAATAGCTATTTCGACACACCTGAATCCTTTAAATATTTCCAACACGTCAAACAACAAATGGAATCCAGCGGATCGATCCGAAGGGACGCTAAATATGGAACGGTCGGGTGTGTTGCTGTCGACCCATCGGGCAACATTGCTGCGGGAACTTCTACGGGTGGAATGACCTACAAACAATACGGGCGAATTGGCGACTCACCGATCATCGGGGCGGGAACGTATGCCGATAATCGCACTTGTGGAGTCTCGTGTACAGGGCATGGCGAGTACTTTATCCGAAATGCAATTGCCTATCAGATTTCGGCCATGATGCAATATGGCGGGCTCAGCGTTCATGAAGCCGTGGATCAATCCATACACGAAGTGCTTACATCTGCAGGAGCCAAAGGAGGAGTCATTGCGCTCGATGCCGATGGGAATGCGCACTGGGCTTTTAACACCAAAGGCATGTATCGCGGTTATGTAACACGAGATGGAGTAATTCATATCGAAATGTATCAAATGCGATGAATAAGACATTTGGTATTCCCTACCTACTTTGCATCGCTATCGCCACATATTTAACCATCGAAGTGATTGAGGTACTAACGCAAACGCCTATTCTCGATATGCATGCATTCATGATTGAGCACAATGTGCGCGACTTGCGTTTGTTTCGGTTTGTAAACCTCAGTTGGGTTGCGTTGGTGTTTTACAGTGCCCTGCTCATTCGGAACCGAAAACTGCCGCTTCGCACCCTTTGGTATGCCTGGGTTTATTTTGCGCTGTTCACAGGAATCAACTATATCTTCTTGCGCGAACAATATTTCGAAATCCTTTCCAACACGGAGTTTTGGGAGGGAGGTTTCAATATGAGTCCTTTTGTCGGGCTATTTTGGATTGGGCTAGCTGGGCTGTTTACCTTTTTACTGCGTATGGTTTTGCGCAGAAATATCAAGCTTTCGAATTAACGAGCCGTTTCACCGATGCGATAATTTCGTTTACGGATACGCGATACATTCCTTTAAAATTGGGCTTGTACCATTTGTTATCCCCAAGCTTGGAATACGGTCGATCCCATACATTGTGAGGTTCGATGATGATAGATTCCTGTGGGCGGTAGGGATACATCCCGAACTCGGGAACCGTAGCTCCCCAAATGGATATCACCTTTTTGTGCAGTGCCGCTGCAATATGCATGAGCCCCGTATCGTGCGTAACGACTACTTCGCAAGTATCGAGTAAAGCCACAGATTCGTTGAGCTTGTACTTTCCCGCACTATTCCAAACGCGATCCACGAATTGACTTTCGAGATACTCTCCTCGCTCTCGGTCTTCCGGTCCTCCGAAAATCACAACGGGGATGTCGACTTTGCCACAGAACTCTTCGAGCTTTTCGATGGGCAGCATTTTGCCCGGATGATTTCCGCCAATGACAAGGCCTATGTAAGGCGATTGAAAGGGAATATCGGAGGCTGCATTGCGATCATCATTCGATATGAAATAGTCCAGGCCTTTTCCATCATCCGAAATTCCAAGACTTTTAGCTGCCTCCATGTACCGGTCTACGATATGCACATCGGGCATCCGATTGATTTTGAAGTTGACGTACAACCATTTCTCAATATTGTATTTCGGAAAAGCAGCAGATGGCACACCGAGCTTTCTTTTGAGTCGAGCCGTGCGCAAATTGTTGTGCAGGTCGATAATGAAGTCGTAGTTTTCTGATTTCAAATTGTCAATCAACCCATCAATTTCCCCCTCCATCAAATGGAGTTTGTCGATGTAGGGGTTGTGCTGGATAACGGACTCGAAAGATTTTTTGGTCAAGAAGTGCAACTCCACATCCAGCTGTGTCTTTAGCCGACGAATTACGGGTGTTGTGAGCACAATATCCCCAATCGATGAAAAGCGAATAACCAGTACTTTCATGCCGTAAAAGTAGTTAAATTGGGGGACTAGGTGACTAGGTGACTAGGTGACTGGGTGACTGGGTGACTCGGAGACTTGATAATGATTTTCGGCTATATTCTCTGTTTTGCTTTCCTTCGAGCTTCCTCCTTCCAACTCTTTTGCTTTATTCCCCTCAATGAATAGGGAGCAATGAGCAGAGTTTGAGCATAAATTATTTCATACTCCGAACCCCGACAATGGGTTTCCGAGTTACGAACATCGAACATCGAGTCCCGATTCCCGATTCCCGGAAGTATTGCCATTCTCTTCACTCTTATTATCTTCGAGCTCGCAAAACGCAGGCCCGAATATGAAGCTAGTAGATACCCATACACACTTGTACCTCCCCGACTTTAAAGAGGATTTGGAAGAGGTGATTCGTCGCAGCAAGGAGCGCGGCATTGAGCGGGCTTATTTGCCCAATATCGACTTGCCTTCCCTAGAGTTGATGGATGAGACGGTTCAAGCAGATTCGGAGTTTTTTCGTCCCATGGTGGGTCTGCACCCCTGTTCGGTAGGAAAAGATCATCAATCCGTTTTGGATCAAATGGAGAAAATCCTAGAAGAAAAGACCGACTATTATGTAGGTATAGGTGAAACCGGAATCGATTTGTATTGGGATAAGACCTATGTTTCGGAACAGCGCGACGCTTTTGCGCGACAGATTCACTGGGGGATGGAGCATCAAAAGCCCGTAATCATTCATGTTCGGAATTCCTTTGATGAGGTTTTTGATGTGTTGCAAAATGAAATTGACGATCGCTTTTTTGGGATCCTGCATTGTTTTACTGGAGGAAAAAGGCATATGGTAAAAGCTCTGGACTTGAATTTACATTTGGGAATTGGAGGAATCGTGACCTTTGACCAGGGATTGCCATTTACCGTGCGCAAAACACCGATTGAACGTATTGTTTTGGAAACGGATTCGCCTTATCTCGCTCCAGCTCCTCATCGCGGCGCGAGGAATGAAACGGCTTATATGTACCATGTAACCGAGAAAGTAGCCGATATTTACGGCCTGTCCGTCGAAGAAATTGCCGATATTACCACTCGAAACGCCAATCAATTATTTGGAGAGCATGAATAAGCCCAAAGTTCTGATCATTTACACGGGAGGCACCATCGGTATGTTTAAAGCCCATGCCGATGCCCCACTGCGTCCGTTTGACTTTGATCATTTGATGAACAATATTCCCGAAATGCTCCATTTGGACTGTGAAGTAGACACCACTACTACAGGAGATCCGATAGACTCCACGGACATGAATATCGAGCGGTGGGTTCAGTTGGCAAAATTGATTGGGGATCATTACGAGCAATACGATGGATTTGTGGTTTTGCACGGTTCGGACACCATGGCATTTACCGCTTCTGCGCTGAGCTTTTTGTTGGAAAACCTTTCCAAACCTGTCATATTCACGGGATCACAATTGCCCATTGGTATCACCCGTACCGATGCCAAAGAAAACTTATTGACGAGTATAGAAATGGCTGCGGCGAGAAATATTGATGGAAGCGCTATGGTTCCTGAGGTTGCGATTTATTTTGAATACAAGCTCTATCGCGGTAATCGCACCCACAAGTTCAATAGCGAACACTTCAAAGCTTTTCGGTCGCCTAACTTCCCATTATTGGCCGAAGCGGGAGTACATTTGAAATTTCACAACGAATACATACTACCGGCATCGAGTGAGCCGTTAGTAGTACATAATCGCTTGACATCCGAAATTGCAACCTTGAAGTTGTTTCCCGGAATGGATGGCGAGATCTACAAGCCCCTTTTAGAGAACCCCCGATTGCAGGGTCTAATTATCGAAACGTACGGTTCGGGAAATGCGCCCAATAGAACGTGGTTACACCAGAGTATTGAACGATTGATAAAACGCGGAGTACCTGTTGTTAATATATCTCAATGCGTATCCGGTTCGGTAATACACGGCAAATACGAAAACTCATCGTGGTTGGAGCAACTCGGAGTAATCAGCGGAAAGGATATGATTTACGAGGCGGCTACTGCCAAAATGCGTTATCTTTTGTCGAAGAAAGAGGAGGGACATAGCTTTGAAACGTACTTTCAAGAGAATCTCCGAGGTGAGATTAGTCCTTAACGTATAGATAATTTTTGTACAAGCTAATTTTTTGTAATTTGGCGAACTCGTTGGAGAGAAAGGAGAAGCACGAAAGTGTGATAGGAGAGGTGGCCGAGTGGTTTAAGGCGCACGCCTGGAAAGTGTGTATACCTCAAAAGGGTATCGCGGGTTCGAATCCCGCTCTCTCCGCAAGGAAAATGTAAATTTAAAAGTTAACTAAATACTATTTATTACTAATCAACTGCTACGAAAAATGAAAAAAGCGCTTTCTATTCTGGCAATCGCAGGAATGCTCTTCTTCAGCATAAACATGTATGCACAAGAAGAAACGACACCAGATTCAACTCAAGAAGAAATGGTCGACACAACGGAAGTTGCGACGGATGATTCCACTGCAGTGGAAGAGGCTGCGGCTGAAGAAGCAACAGAAGAAGCTGTTCCTGTTGAAGAAGAAGAACCAAAAGAGCGAGGATTTCACCAAGTCTTGAAAACGAAGTTTATCGAGGGAGGTCCTGGTTTTATGGGTATCGTATTGGTAACCTTGATCCTCGGTTTGGCATTGGCTATCGAGCGTATCATTTACCTCAATTTGGCGACTACCAACACCAACAAACTTCTTTCTGAAGTGGAAGATGCTCTTAAGTCGGGTGGTGTAGATGCTGCAAAAGAAGTTTGCCGCAACACACGTGGTCCGGTAGCAGGTATTTTCTACCAAGGATTGGATCGTGCTGACGAGGGAATCGAAATGGTCGAGAAGAGCGTTATCAGTTACGGTAGCGTGGAAATGGGACGTCTTGAGAAAGGTGTTTCTTGGATCTCATTGTTCATCGCCTTGGCTCCGATGCTCGGGTTTATGGGAACGGTAATCGGTATGATCGGTGCATTTGATGCGATCGAGGCAGCCGGTGATATCTCTCCATCACTTGTGGCAGGAGGTATTAAAGTGGCCCTATTGACCACCGTATTCGGTCTTATCGTTGCGATCATCCTTCAGATTTTTTACAACCTTATCATCGCTAAAATCGATAGCCTCGTGAACAACATGGAGGATGCTTCGATTTCATTGATCGACATTTTGGTTAAAAATCAAAGCAAATAAGCATGAAGTCAGCAATTATAGGAAGAATAGCAAGTATCGTCATCATGGTGTTGGCCGTAGTGTTCTACGTGCTCAACATCACCAATGATGCCGATGCTATTGAAATGGACGAATCTGTCCAGGCCATCGCCGTTGATCCTTCCATGTATTTGGCTTACATCGCTTTGGGAATCACTGCTGTAGTGGCAATTTTGTTTGCCATTTACAACGTGGTAACGCATCCAAAGCAAGCCAAGGGAGTATTGTTCGGAATCATTGGTTTGGCAGTAGTTATTGGTATCTCATACGGAGTAGCCAGTAGCGAACCGGTAGAAATTGCCGGAGGAGTTATGGTAGAAGGGAACACACCGAAATTGGTCGGTATGGGACTTATTACATTCTACATTGCAGCGGGACTAGCAATAGCCGCTGTAATTGTATCTTCAGTTTCAACGCTAACTAAGAGATAATAAAACATGGCAAGATCAAAAAGAGGTATTCCGGAAATCAATGCCGGCTCAATGGCCGACATCGCCTTCCTACTCTTGATTTTCTTCCTGGTAACCACCACCATGGATGTGGATACGGGTATTCAGCGGAAGCTTCCGGAAATGCCCGACGAAAACGCTCCACCGCCTGAAAATAATCAGGCCAATAAGCGGAACATCTTTGTGGTACTCGTGAATGCATACGATCAGTTGTTGGTCAACGAAGAGCCAATGGATATCGAGGACTTGAAGCGGAAAACCGTCGAGTTTGTCGATAATAACGGGGATGGGTCGTGCACCTATTGCCAAGGTTCTCGTCGTCCAAATCTTTCGGACAACCCGGATAAAGCTATCGTATCGCTTCAAAATGACCGCGGTACGTCCTATGAGATGTACATCAAAGTTCAGAACGAACTTGCAGCGGCATATAACGAGTTACGTAATCGCGCTTCGAATCAGAAATTTGGAGTCAATTTTGACCAATTGAACGATGAACAGCGCAAGGAAATCCAGACAATGTATCCTCAGAAAATATCTGAGGCGGAACCGAAAAACGTAGGAAGCTAATGTCGAAGTTCAAGAAGAAAAAATCAGAAGGTCAACCGGCGATTTCTACGGCGTCGCTTCCCGATATCGTATTTATGTTGTTGTTCTTTTTCATGGTAACAACCGTAATGCGTGAAGTGACACTTTTGGTAGAGATCAGTTTGCCTGCGGCAACAGAGGTTGAGAAGTTGAAGCGCAAAAACTTGGTATCCTACATTTACGTAGGTAGTCCTACCAAGCAATTGCAATCTACTTTCGGTACAGAGCCCCGTATCCAATTGAATGACACCTACGCAACAGTAGATGACATTCAAGAATTCATCGGACAAGAGCGCGATGCGAGAAGTGAAGAAGAAGCAAAAGCACTCACGAATTCCATCAAAGCAGATGTCGATGTGAAAATGGGTATCATTACCGATGTAAAGCAAGAGCTGCGCAAAGCACAATCGTATAAAATTAACTACGCTACCCGACGCGATATCGCCTCGATTCGATAAGTCGTAGTACGAACTATTACTAAAATCCCCTTACCAATCGGTGAGGGGATTTTTTTTGGAGCAGCAAACTAATAAACTGGTAAACTAGTATACTAGTAAACCAGTCCACCAGTCTGCCAGTCCCACCATTTTATTTAAAATTAATCTAAATAACAGTGAAAATTTACATCTAGAAACTTACATTTGCGGCCTTATTTAGAAATAGTCCAGATAAATGAAAGCAGTACACTTTTTACTTTGCATGGCGTTGGCATTTTCAGCCCATGCCCAAACTTTTGAGTTTCAGTCTACGGTAACCGATGCATCCGGTCGGTTTATTCCCTTTGCTCATGTGGTGAATCACTCGAACGGACAAGGAGCTTATACCGATAACCGCGGAGGTTTTAAAATTACGGTTCAACTCGGTGATTCATTAACAGTATCTCACCAAGGATTTCAAACGGTACAACTAATATTTACTGAGGAAACGAAGGAAAGGAAACAATTCCAGCTTCGCATCGAAACGGCCGGATTGCCTGAGGTAACCCTTATCGATGAGAGTTTTTCTTCAGGTCAGCGAAGTGCTGAATTGCCTACGAGTACCTATATCATTACACCTGCGGAAATACGACGTCACAACTATACGGATGTTAATCGTCAGTTGCGGACGGTTCCTGGAATTAATATTCAAGAAGAAGATGGTTGGGGACTGCGTCCGAATATTGGGTTCCGCGGATCGGGTGTCGAGCGGTCATCCAATATAACTTTATTGGAAGATGGAATACTGGTAGCGCCTGCGCCTTATTCCGCGCCTGCGGCATATTACTTCCCTTCATTCGGTCGAATGCAAGGTGTAGAGGTGATGAAAGGAGCCAGTCAGATTAAATATGGACCACATACAACGGGCGGAGCGATCAACTTGGTCAGTACGGCTATTCCTGAAAAGACAGCGGCATTCATCGGATTGAACGGTGGAAGTTTCGGTCTGTTCAATCGCCATATTTGGGTGGGGACTTCCAGCAAGCACTTTGGCTTGGTCGTGGAAAACTTCAGCAGTACTACAGAGGGTTTCAAAGAGCTTCCATCCGGAGATAATACGGGCTTTGATAAGGACGATTATTTGGTCAAATTTCGAATCAACTCGGACCGTAGCAAAGAATGGGTTCACGCACTCAATTTCCGTTGGAGCACGATGCAGGAAGTATCGAATGAAACGTACCTTGGGATTACAGAAGAGGACTTTAGCAGCAACGCTTTACAACGGTATGCGGGCTCAGGAGTAGATCAGATGGACGCCGATCAAAACATGCTTTCGCTTCGGTACACACTCACCAATAAACGGGGCTTTGAACTTTCAATAACTGCATACCAAACGGAATTCGCACGCAATTGGTATAAGTTGGATAAGGTCACCGTTGACTCGACACAGACCGTTGGGATATCCTCAATATTGAGCGATCACACGAACAATGCAGAAGCGCTGGATATTATTCGTGGAACTGCGACCACCGAAGGTCAATCACTGAATGTAAAGGCGAACAACCGAATGTATTATGCCCGAGGAGTTCAATTGAATGGACGCATGGAATGGTCGACGAATGGCATGGATCAAAATATTGAATTTGGCTTTCGTCTTCACAACGATGAAATGGATCGTTTCCAATGGGTAGATCAATACGGAATGGATAATGCGGTCATGCAATTGATCGAATCCGGTACTCCGGGAACGGAGAGTAACCGAATCGAATCCGCACGGGCCTTTAGTGGGTTTGTTCAATATCAATGGGCGTATGAAAAATGGACGGTTATCCCAGGAGTACGGTATGAAAATATCCATCTCGAACGTCGAGATTTTGGTTCAAATGACCCCAACCGAACGGGGACCGACTTGAGTACAAGAACCAACGCAGTGGACGCTTTAATTCCCGGTTTGCGCCTTCTTTATTTTGGCGATGAGAATTGGACTTTCAACGCAGGAGCGCACTACGGTTTCGCTCCTCCCGGGACCACACCGGGCACACTTCCTGAGCGCAGTATGAATTACGAAATAGGCACCCGATACGAAAGTGGCCTAACTCAACTTCAATTCACGGGATTCTACTCCGACTACAGCAATCTCTTAGGCTCTGACCTCAATGCCGGAGGTGGCGCAGGGACGAATGATCTTTTCAATGGAGGAGATGCTGCAGTTGCAGGAATCGAGGTTTTGGCACGTCATGATTTGGCTCCGAGTGAGCGCGATTTCCGAATGCCCTTGACCTTATCCTATACCTACACCTACGCTGTGTTTTTGAATGAGTTTGAAAGCGATTATGAGCCGTGGGGTATCGTCGAAAATGGATTTCGAATGCCTTACTTGCCCGAACATCAATGGAGTGCACAATTGGGATTTGAAACGCGAGTGTGGTCGGTTTACAACATGATTTCCTACCAATCGCAAATGCGGACTGTCGCTGGCGTTGAGGATCCGGCAGAAGGTAGCGCTGTTCCAGGCTATTTGGTATGGGATATTAGTGCGCAGTATCAAATCAATTGGTTTATTCAGCTCACAGCAGGAATTCGGAATGTTACGGATAATCGATATGTAGTTTCGCTACGCCCAGCAGGATTTCGTCCCGGCTTACCGAGAACGTTTACTATAGGTGTTCAAGCGAGGTTGTGATTTATTATCTGTGACCAGTCACCAGTGACCTGTGACCGGGATTTTCTCTATTTCAAGGTCTCCCAGCTCGTCAAACGCCCGACTACCGACTGTCGACTATCGACTACCGATTATTGAACCTTGAACCTCGAACCTCGGATTACGATTAAGGACGTCTGAACCTTCCGGCAATAAATTGCCGGGTTATGCTTGAAGGAGGGATATTCGTATTAACTCGCGCAAAAAATTGCTGGGTTGTACTCGAAGGAATAGGGTGATAGTAACTCGCGCAATAAATTGCGGAGTTCTTCAGCAGGATGGGTATTGGCATTAACTCGCGCAATAAATTGCGGAGTTATAGTATAGGAGAAAGGACTTTTTAATTCCGGCAATAAATTGCCGGATTATTTGAGCTTGTCGGCGAGCTTTTTCATTTTTTTCTTTGGCGACTTGCCTTCGTAGAGAATCTTGTAGACGGTATTGCAAATGGGCATTTTAACGTCGTGAAATTTGTTCATTTTCTGAATGCAGTCTACTGCATAGTATCCTTCGGCAACCATGTTCATTTCCAGCCGAGCTGCCCGTACGGAATATCCTTTGCCGATCATATTTCCAAACGTGCGGTTCCGGCTGAACGTCGAGTAGGCCGTAACCAATAAGTCGCCGAGGTAGGCCGAATCGGTAATATCCCGCTTGATGGGATATACACTTTTTACAAACCGCTTCATCTCCTGCAGCGCACTGGCGACCAATACGGCTTGGAAATTATCTCCGTAGCCCAAAGCATGGCAAATACCGCTTGCAATAGCTACGATGTTTTTGATCACTGCCGCGTATTCTGTACCAAAAATATCATCCGAAGCCGTTACCTTGATGTAGTCCGTACTGAGATGTCTTTTGAGAAAAGCTCCAACGTCGGAAGAAATGGATGCTACTGTGAGGTAGGATAACTTTTCCAAAGCCACCTCTTCGGCATGACAGGGACCCGTAATTACAGCTATATTTTCGAATTCTATTTGGTATCGCTCGTGAAAAAAATCGCCAACGATGAGGTTGTCATCTGGAATAATTCCCTTGATGGCCGATACGATTATTTTATTCGACAAACTGGTTTGCAATCCGGCAAGGGCATCTTTGAGAAAAGCCGAGGGAACCGCAAAAACGATGACATCGTGATTCTCAATAACGTAATTTAAGTCGCTACTTAAATCGATCCGATCGACATCAAATTCAACACCACTCAGGTAGTTGGGATTGTGGTAGTGCGTTTGGATGTGCTCAATGGCATCTTCATTGCGCATCCACCAACCTACTTTTTCCGAGTTTTCGGTAAAAATTTTCATCAGTGCGGTAGCGAAACTTCCACCGCCGATAACCGCTATTTTTTTCGATTCATTCATTAAAACTGTACCGTAAGTACGATTTCTTCGCCATTGCGCAGAACAACCGCATCTACTTTTTGACCTTTTTCGAATGAACTCAGGGCCGTCATGTATCCGCGCATATCGTTCACTGGGATTTCTCCCAATCGGATGACAATATCACCGACTTCCATTCCCGCTTTTTGCGCAGGGCGATCGTCGATAATTCCATCGATTTTCATTCCCTTCCCGCTAAACGCGTAGTCGGGCATTACCCCTAAAGTAACGGAAAATTTCGGAGCGCGCATACTTTCTTCTTGTTTCGTCGCCGTAAACTCCATTTGATCATCCGCCAATTCACCGATGAGCTGGTACGAGAAGTTCACGATTTTTATCGCTCCTTCCGGAACAATGATTTCCACATCATCCGAAGGTTTGTGGTAATGCTCGTGAGCTCCAGTAAAAAAGTGAATCGAAGGAATGTCTTTCAGATAAAACGACGTGTGATCGCTCGGGCCAATACCGCTTTCTGTCGTAGTGTACTCGACTGTTTTGCATTGAATATCGCTCATGTTGGTCGTCCACTGAGGTGAAGTACCGACTCCATTCACCGTAAAGGCGTTTTCCTCCATATGTCCGATCATGTCGTAATTCATCATCGCCATTACCGTATTCAAGTCAATCGTCGGATTCGCTGTAAAATACTTCGACCCCAAAAGCCCTTTTTCCTCTGCGCTGAAAGCAATAAACAGAAAGTTGGCATATTTCGGAGCCTTTTTACCATTGAGCAAGTACGCCAATTCCAAAATTCCAGCTACTCCGCTCGCATTGTCGTCTGCTCCATTGTGAATCGCAGGACCACCGGTATATCGACTTCCTTCTCCGCCGTAGCCCAAATGATCGTAATGAGCGCCGATAACAATCGTTTTTTCTGCGCCGTTGTCCATAAATCCAATCACGTTGTGCGCTTCAACAGCTACTTCTTCCATATCCACTTCGATTGTCGCTTCAATGGTTGCGATCGAAAGCATGTCGGCCGTAATTTTTTCTGAGAAAACAACCGGGATTTTTCTGCCGGTGATGCCTTTGAAAGTGTCTTCGGGTTTCTCTGCGGGCTGTTCGCTTTGAATCAAGATAACACCAGCAGCGCCTTTTCGAAAGGCAGTTTCGATACGTTGATCCAAACTGTGGTACGAAATGTATTTTGAATGCGGATGAATTCCGTCCGGAGAAGAAATATCCATCACGAAAATTTTGCCTTCCAATTCCTTGCTGTCTAATTCATCATAGTCGTTGTAATCCAAATCCCGAGCTGCGATTCCATATCCGACATAAACCAGACTTCCAGAAGCTTTGCCTTTTGAAACACTGTGTTTTACGGCGTAGAAATCTTTTTCAGGGGTTTGTTCTTTCCCGTTTAGAACCAAAGACTGGGTATTGATTTTCACATTTCCTTCGAAGGTAAAGTGCTGGAAATACCCATCCGTACCCATCGGGTCCAAACCCAGTTCACTGTAGCGTTCGGCAATAAAAATACGTGCCTTGCGCTCTCCCTCAGTCCCAGGATGGCGACCTTCGAGCTCATCGGATGCGAGGTACTCGATATCACTCATCAGCCGTTGCACGGCTTTTTTGTCAGCTACATCACACGTTTGGCCGATCGTTAAGTTTGAAATAAATAAACTCAGTACGACTATTAGAACAGAATTCTTCATCTTAGCATTTTGTTTCTATACGGAACAAAATTAGCCATTTTAAGTTTGCCCTAAAGTAAAGATTCACACAATGTCAGAAATAAGCGGAAAGGTAGTATGGGTTACAGGAGCTTCATCGGGTATCGGCGAAGCATTGTCCAAGGCCTTATCGGCTCGTGGAGCTAAGCTGGTTCTTTCGGCTCGTCGGGTGGAAGAGCTCGAACGCGTGAAGCGATCCTTACCAGCGAATTCAGAAGCTTTGGTTTTACCGCTGGACCTCACCGTGCCCGATGACTTTCCCGACGCTGTAGGTCGTGTAATCGCTCATTTTGGCCGGCTCGATATGTTAATGAATAACGGGGGAATCAGTCAGCGGGGATTGGCACTTGAGACGCCACTGGAAGTGGATCGTCGGATTTTGGAAATCGATTATTTGGGTACGATAGCGCTCACGAAAGCGGCATTGCCCGAAATGCTCAAGAATCCCACTTGTCATATCGGGGTTACCAGTTCATTGGTGGGATACATCGAATCGCCATACCGCACAGCGTATAGCGCGGCCAAACATGCCTTGCACGGTTTTTATGACTCGCTTCGGGCCGAGCTGTACGATAGCGGACTGCGCGTAACGCTTTTTTGTCCGGGATTTATTCGAACCGATATCAGTGTGAATGCGTTGACCGAAAGTGGAGAAAAGCTCAATCAAATGGATGACGCGCAGGCCAACGGCATGACGCCAGAGCAATGTGCAGATCAAATGGTAAAGGCGATTGAACGAAATAAGAATGAGGTTTACATCGGTAAGAAAGAGATTCTAGCTGTTTACCTCAAGCGTTTTTTCCCTGGTTTTTTTGCCCGGTTTATCCGCAAGGCGAAAGTGCGTTAGAAGGCGATCGAAACCCTCGGGGACTTTCAAAATTCTTACCTTTGAAGATATGCGAAATAGTGGAATATACATTCGGTTAGTCGGATTGATGATGTTTGTGTTGGCTTTGAGTTCGTGCCAAAGTGGATGGCGTGATATGGAACTTGAAGCGGTTCGAGGCAGTTCAATTTCCGCTGCAGAATGGGTGGAGAACGATTACACAGTTTTATTTTTTCTAGGTCCCGAGTGCCCATTGTGCGAAAATTATGCACTGAATTTCAATGAGCTGTATGATGAGTTCAATACGGAGAGTACGCAGTTCTACGGGATTTTTTCAGGAACCTCCTATTCCACCGATGAGATTATCGCATACAAAAATGAGTTTGGCGTAAAAATGCCTTTTTATCTCGATCCGGAATTTGAATTGGCCAATGGAGTCGAAGCCACGGTCACTCCCGAGGTAGTGGTGATTGATGGTAACATGAATACGGTTTACCGCGGAGCGATCGATAATTGGGCGGTTACCGTGCGAAAGCATCGGCAAGTGATTACGGAACATTATCTCAACGATGTACTCGCGGCATTGGAGCGTGGAGAGGAGCCTCCGTATCGCGAAACGGAACCTGTAGGATGTTTTATCGAATAGATATGAGGCGGAGGATTGGGTTTATTTTAGCGTTGATAATGGGTTTGATTTGGTCCTGTAACCGCGGTCCCGAAGTCACATTTTCTAAAGATGTGGCTCCCATTATTTATGAAAATTGCACTCCTTGCCACCGACCCGGTACTGCGGCCCCCTTCAATTTGATCGATTACAAAGACATCGCCAAGCGAAGCAAGATGATCAAATTCGTTACGGAAACCAAATACATGCCTCCATGGCCTGCGGATCCCAATTATCGTCATTTTTTGGACGAAAAATTTCTCACTCAGGAGGAGATCGACCTGCTTGCAGCATGGCATCGGCAAGGGGCGCCTCTGGGCAATGCCGACAGTGTACCGCCCGCTCCAGAGTTTCCTGATAAGGGAATGTTAGGCGAGCCGGACATGACACTTCCCGTAACGCCTTATTTGGTGGAAGGGAACAATCGAGATAAGTTTTTGATGGTAAAAGTACCCTACGAAATTCCTCGGGATACCTTTGTTCGAGTAGCGGAATTTGTAGCGGGTGACAATGATTTGGTTCACCACATGAACGGACATGTGATTTTGTACGAGGAAGGTCAAAAACAGGATGTTTTCGGAGGACAGCGCATCATCGATACGGAGGCCTTTTTGGATGTAGAAGGATTTGCAATGCTTGACTTGCTCAACGATGACGGTTCACACCCCACGCTAAAACCCTTGGTGTGCAATTATCTTCCCGGAGTTGTTGCTAGCGTCTACCCCGAAGGCGTGGGTGGATTTCGATTGACGGCGAAGGGTGCGTTTTTGATCAACGATATGCACTATGCCCCAAGTCCGATTGACGCTTGGGACAGCAGTTACATCAACCTGTTTTTCATGGATGAGCCGCCTCTTCGGCCTACACGCGAGTTGCAAATGGGGACGCTGGGAATTTCAGAAATTGTGCCTCCGCTGGTTATTCCACCCGACACGGTCATGGAGTTTTATACCGAAGCCAAAGTGTATCAAGATATCAGCTTGTTAACCATCAACCCACACATGCATCTATTGGGTAAAAGCATTAAAGCTTACGCAATAGATCCTCGTGGAGATACTATTCCGCTTATTTATATTCCCGAATGGGATTTTCATTGGCAATATTTCTACACTTTCGAGAAAATGCTGAAAATTCCTGCAGGTTCAATGATTCGTGTCGAAGCGGTTTTCGACAATACGACAGAAAACCCCGATAATCCGTACAACCCACCCCAAACGATCGCCGAACGCGATGGGAGTATGCGCACAACCGATGAAATGTTGCAATTCATCATGACCTTTGTTCCTTACCAAAATGGGGATGAAAACATCAGTCTGGACAATGAATATACTTTTCTTCGCGGGGAGAATTAACGGACTTCCCCCTGGTAAAGAAATAGGATTTAGCCAGAGGTCTCAAATTGTATTGTGAAGACATGGACTGTCCATACGCTCCTGTTGTTTGAATTTCAAAGAAATCTCCACGTCGCGCTGCCGGGAGTAAAACGGACTTACCGAAACAATCGGACGATTCACAAATCGGACCGACGACATCGTATGTCGCGGGAGGTAAATTGGATGTCAGATTAATTATTTTGTGATTGGACTGATACAGAGCCGGCCTCAACAACTCTGTCATGCCGGCGTCCAGAATTGCAAAATTAGCGTCTCGACCTTCCTTCACATAGAGCACCTTTGAGATTAGGCTACCGCAATGAGCCACGACAGCCCGTCCGGGTTCAAAGTGTACTTCTTGCCCTGGGTAGCGTTGTAAGTTTTCTTCAAAAATTGCAAAGTATGCTTCAAAATCGGGATGCCACTCTTCCTGAGGAGAGTCGTAATTCACGCCCAATCCACCGCCTAGATTAACCATTGGAATTTCAAACCCTTTTTCATGAAACCACTTTTGAAAATCATTCACACGGGAACACAAGTTTCGAAACACATTCAGGTCCTGAATTTGGGATCCAATGTGGAAATGAAGTCCTACGAGTGAAAGGTGAGTTGCTTGACGCAATACATTTTCGACCTGCTCCAATTCCCAGGCATTGATGCCAAATTTGTTTTCTTTTAATCCAGTAGTAATGTAGGCATGGGTATTCGGGTCAATATTTGGGTTGATACGCAATGCAACTCGGGCAGTTTTTTGCATATCACGGGCGATTTCATCAATACGCATCAACTCGGGAATCGACTCTACATTAAACGCTCCGATTTCGTGTTCGAGTCCAAGGGAGATTTCCCGATCTGTTTTTCCTACTCCGGCGAAAAATATTTTTTTTGGCTCAAAACCAAGTTCAATTGCGCGGTGGATTTCTGCGCCACTAACACAATCAGCTCCAAACCCCATGCGTTCAATTTCGCTGAGTAGAACCGCGTCAGCATTGGCCTTCAAGGCGTAATGGACGTGATAGTTTCTTTTTTCAGAGGCGGTTTTCAAGGCGTCCAATGTATCTTGGAGTCTTTCGAGATCATAGTGAAAAAACGGAGTTTCTACCGTTTCGCAGAGTGCGGCGATGTGCTGTATTCTATTCATGATTGAAATAAATGTAAGTGCAAGCGTTGGAGCGCTTCTATTTTATGATGGGAATGTACCAGAATGGAGATGTTATGTTTGCTTCCGCCGTAGGAAATCATCCGAATTGGAATGTCCTGTAAGGCCTGGAAGATTTGTGCGGCATATCCCTTGCTATCGGCAATGAAGTTGCCCACGACACAAATAATACTCAGGTCGTGGTCGATTTCAACCGCGGCGTATTTTTTTAGTTCTGTTTCAATGGGCGATAAGTGGATGGGGTCGTCAATGGTGATCGACACGGCCACTTCAGATGTCGTAATCATATCGATGGGCGTTTTATAGGATTCGAACACCTCAAATATTTTCCGCAAGAAACCGTACGCCAAAAGCATTCGTCCAGATTTTATTTTAATTGCGGTGATATCGTCTTTGGCTGCGATGGCAAGAACACCAGTGGTCGTTTCACAATCCGTAATAATGGTACCGGGTGCATCGGGCTTCATCGTGTTTTTTAGCCGGACAGGAATATTCTTTTCTTTTGCGGGAAGAATACTTGTTGGATGCAAAATTTTGGCTCCGAAATATGCGAGCTCAGCCGCTTCATCGAACGAAAGGCGGCGGATGGGTTGCGTACCTTCAACCCACCTCGGGTCATTGTTGTGCATACCATCGATGTCTGTCCAAATTTGGATTTCCTCCGCTTCTAGAGCGGCTCCAATGATACTTGCGGTATAGTCACTTCCTCCGCGCTTTAGGTTCGTTACCTGGCCGTCCGAGTCACTACAGATAAAACCTTGGATAACGTATTTTACCGAAGAGGCATTGTCAACGAAATGTCTAAGCTGACGTCGGATAAAAGCATAATCGGGCTCGTTTTTTTCGTTTAGGCGAATAATTTCCGTGGCTTCGAGAAGCGTATAGCCCTCAGCTTTTTGGGCGGAATATAAGGTAAAGAGATGGGTCGAAAGTAGTTCGCCCACCGAAAGAATGATTCGCTCAGAGTAGGGTGAATGAGGTCCTTGAATTTGCTCACGTATAACCTGAAAATGTCTTTGGATAATACCTTCAGCTTCTTTTAGTGCAGCAGATGTATCGTACAGTTCTTCAACGAATAAACCGTATTTTTTTTCCAATTCATCGACGTATACACTGGCTTCGTTGAGGTTTCCAGCGCTATGCAACGCGGATATTTCCACCAGTGAATTGGTCGTTCCCGAAACGGCACTTAATACCACAAAACAAGGGCTTGAAACCTCTTGAGTTAGGGTATAGATACACTTCATCCTAGCGGGACTTCCTACGGAAGTTCCCCCGAATTTTAACACTTTCATAAAGTTTAAATTGTTAGTGAGAGATTACTTCCGTTTGGCCGTGATGTGTTTCACAGTCTGTTTATAAACAGGTTTGGAAGAGGGTTTACAGAAAAAAGAGGCAATAACCGAACTGTTCGCTAAAACAGCGAAAGCATTTGTAGTGGATATTTGATGAGCTATGGCCAATTATTTTTCTTTTGAAGCTTTGATCACATACGTGATGAGCAGCGCAAAAATAGAAATAAAAAAGACACCCAAAAACCATCTGCCCGTTCCGTCCCATTTTCCTATTCCGGTGTACACCGTACTCACCGTTATATAGCCGAACAAGCCCGCAATCAATACCGCCATAAACCGAAGCATTCGCTGGGCGAGACGATACTGGGTAGCTGCATTTTGTTCTGTAATTTCTGTGAGGTAATTCAAAATATGCGGGAATCGAGCCAAGTAAATCATTCCGGCTACCAAAATGAGGTTGATAATTGGCGGAAACCAAAGTGTGGATTTATCGCCATACGCATCGGGTTGTCCGCTGCCATTGAAGTGACGCGGCATGCTGTCGGGAAGGTCCGCATAATGATGAATAATAAAGATGAATTGTAACGCCACAAGCAGAAATGGAAGGGCTTCCAAGAGGTGGTCCAGTGGAGTTTTTGGGATATGGATTTTTGGACGGTTCATTGTTTGTCAAATTCAATACCCGAAGATAATACAGAATTTTAAATTGGGTTTGACTAGGTGACTGGGTGACTGGGTGACTGGGAAATCGGTATGGGTTGATGAGATGGATTGCAACAACCTCAATCGAATACGCCTTTAAACCCTATGTGCAGACGCAAAATTTTACGTATCTATCTGGGGTGTATGTTGTTGAAATGCATTGTGAGTTTGGTCCTGCGGTCGAATTGCAATTCGACCTTACGTCATTCTTCGTTCTTATTTTGAACGGGTGACCCGTTGAGTTCTTTTTAAAAGTTTATTCCCTTGTTTTTTACAAAACCGCCATATTTTTAACCTTCACGGGTCACGGGTCACGGGTCACGGGTCACGGGTCACGAGTCACGAGTCACGGGTCACGGGTCACGGGTCACGGGTCACGGGTCACCCCAATTTTAAGCCTTCACTATAATTCGTATTTTAGAAAAAATTAGCATCTTTGCCCTCCCAATTTATTGGGCCTATAGCTCAGTTGGTTAGAGCACCTGACTCATAATCAGGTGGTCCCTGGTTCGAGCCCAGGTGGGCCCACAAACGGGCATTTAGCTCAGTTGGTTTAGAGCACTACCTTGACAGGGTAGGGGTCACTGGTTCGAATCCAGTAATGCCCACTCAAAAAACTCCCTCGAGAATCATCGAGGGTTTTTTGTTGATAAGCGCACGATTATGGCTATTCCCAAGGTAAAAACCCTCATTCTCGATCTCGGAGGCGTACTGTTCGATATCGACTACCACCGCACACAGGAGGCGTTTCGATCCATCGGTTTTTCGGATGTAGAAAGACAGTATTCGCAGCTTCAGCAAACATCCATTTTTGATGATTTAGAAACGGGGAAGATAAGCCCTGAACAGTTCTGCGATCAGTTGCGTTCGGCCACAAAAATCGATGCCTCCAACGAGGCAATCTACAGTGCCTGGAATGCGATGCTGCTCGATTTGCCAGAACAGAATATCGAATTTGTCAAAGAGCTAAAAGAGCGATATGACCTGTACTTGCTCAGCAATACCAATGAGATTCACCTGAAGGCGATTTTTGATCATTTTCCAAATTACAGCATGCTCGAGCCCTTGTTCCGTAAAGTGTATTATTCGTGCCGAATAGGCCTGCGCAAGCCCAATGCTGACGTTTTCGAATCCGTTTTAAAGGACATCGGAACCACTCCGCAAAACGCCCTATTCATCGACGACAGCCCGCAGCACGTCGAAGGAGCCAAATCGGTGGGAATGCATGCACTTCACTTGAAAGTGGGACAACAGCGGGTGCAGGATTTGTTCTAGTATCGGTAATCGGGGTTCGTTAGTCGGGGTTCGGGTTTATCTTGAGAATTCGCGTTTATTTCTTACTCACACTCTTCCTGCATCTTCACTCAGCCACAATTCCCTCTGGAATGGCTGCGATGAGTTTTTTGGTGTAGTTGGTTTTTGGTTGGGCATAAATTTCATCGGCATCTCCGTATTCTTCGATCACTCCCTTATTCATCACAATCATGCGGTCGCTCATGTACTTCACCACACTCAGATCGTGCGAAATAAAGATATACGTCAAACCCATTTCGCGTTTTAAATCGTTCAGCAGGTTCAGCACTTGTGCTTGCACGGAAACATCGAGTGCAGACACGCTTTCGTCGCAGATGATGAATTTCGGTTCTACGGCTAGCGCGCGAGCAATGCCGATTCGCTGACGCTGACCGCCCGAGAATTCATGGGGATACCGATCGTAATGCTCGGCGGATAAACCCACTTTTTCGAGTAGGGCAACGACGCGTTGGTGGCGCTCGCTGCGCTTTCCGATCTGGTGTACATCCATCGGTTCGCGAATGGCCTGTCCTACGGTTCGTCGAGGGTTCAGGCTGGAGTACGGATCTTGAAATATAATTTGCAAGTCTTTTCGCTTTATCCGCATGGCATCTCCGCTGAGCTGACATAGGTCTTCTCCTTCAAAAAGAACCGAGCCCGAGTTGGCTTCCACGAGTTGCAGCAAGGCCCGGCTCAGTGTGGTTTTTCCACAGCCCGACTCTCCAACTAATCCCAGGGTTTCACCCGGGAATACGTCAAAACTTACGTTATTTACCGCCTTTACTTCACCCGTTTTTCGGCCCCAGCCATTGCGCACAGGAAAGGTCACGCTCAAATCGCGAATCTCTATCATGGGCTTTTGGCTGTATAGCATTTTCTGTGCTTTATTTCGCTGTTCGGCAGGAATAATCGCCGGTTGAAAATTATTTTCACCACGGGTGTAATCCGCCACGATAGGAAGTCGTTCGTACCGTACGTTCAAAGGAGGACGACAGGCGATAAGCCCTTGAGTGTACGGATGTTTAGGATTTCGAAAAATCTGTTGGGTATCGCCGTATTCCACCACTTCGCCGCGGTACATTACCGCTATCTTATCGGCAATTTCCGCTACAACGCCGAGGTCGTGGGTAATAAAAATCATGCTCATGTTCACCCGTTTCTTCAGGTCGTTCATGAGCTCTAGTATTCGTTTTTGAACCGTTACGTCCAATGCGGTTGTGGGTTCATCGGCAATCAAGAGGTCGGGTTCGCAGCTCATTGCCATAGCAATCATCACGCGTTGTTTCTGTCCTCCCGATAACTCATGCGGATAGCTTTTATATATGCGCTCGGGATCGGGCAGTTCGACTTCCCGAAAAAGGGATAGCGTTTTTTCGCGAATCTCCCGCTTGGACAGGTCCGTATGTACCTGAAGCATTTCATCCACTTGAAATCCGCAGGTGTAGACCGGATTTAGCGAGGTCATCGGTTCCTGGAAAATCATCGCAATTTCGGCACCGCGAATCCGACGCATTTCCACTGGCGGCAATTCGAGAAGGTTCACTTCGCCATGTGACGCGGAGTGAAACTCCATGCGGTCGGCGTGAATATGAGCCGATTTGGGATCGAGAAGACGCATTACCGAAAGGGATGTAACGGATTTTCCCGAACCGGACTCTCCGACAATGCCTAGGGTTTCGCCTTTGTTCAACTCCAACGAAATACCTTTAACAGCGGTCGTTCGGGAGGTTTTATTCCCAAACTCAATACGAAGGTTTTCGATGGACAATAGCGGTTTCATGGCGTTAATATACGGAATGATTAACTGAACAAGTGCTGAAAAGTATCTTCGATTTTTGCGCAGGGAATCACCTCGATCTGGTAATTGTTCTTTTCCAGTTTGGTGTATTTCGAAATGAAAATTCGTTCAAATCCGAGTTTTTGGGCTTCGGCAATGCGCTGTTCGACACGGGTTACCGGACGAATCTCTCCAGTGAGACCAACTTCGGCGGCAAAACAGTTTCGGCGTTCGATCGGAATGTCCTCGCTGCTACTCAAAACGGCACATGCAACGGCCAGATCCGTGGCGGGATCATCCAGCCGAATTCCACCTGTGATATTGAGAAATACATCTTTGGTACCCAATCGAAAGCCACAGCGTTTTTCCAGAACGGCAAGCAGCATATTCAACCGACGCAGGTCAAAGCCCGTTGCACTTCGTTGGGGATTTCCGTAAACAGCCGAGCTGACGAGCGCTTGGATTTCAATCAAAATGGGGCGCTGCCCTTCGAGTGTCGCGGCGACAGCCACACCACTAAAATCTTCGGTGCGCTGGGATAGCAACATCTCACTTGGGTTACTCACTTCTCGCAGTCCCCCTTGTAGCATTTCATAAATACCGAGTTCACTGGTGGCGCCAAATCGATTTTTATGCGAACGAAGAATGCGGTAATTGTAATTCCGATCCCCTTCGAATTGCAACACGGTATCTACCATGTGTTCCAAAACTTTCGGACCGGCCAATTGCCCTTCTTTGGTGATGTGGCCGATCAAGAAAATCGGTGTACTGGTGCTTTTTGCGTATTCGGTTAATTCTGCTGCCGTTTGACGTATCTGCGAAATACTTCCGGCCACCGATTCGAGGTTGTCCGAGTGCAAGGTCTGTATCGAGTCGATTATAACAATATCGGGCTCGAGAGATTTTAGGTGGTGCAGTATGCGCTGTGTTTCCGTTTCAGGAATCAGGTAGCAATTTTCGTTGGTAATGCCAATTCGGTCGGCGCGCATTTTGATTTGCGATTCGCTTTCTTCGCCCGATATATAAGCAATTTTCAAGGGAAGTCGTACAGCCATTTGCAACAGCAAGGTCGATTTTCCCACACCCGGCTCACCTCCGAGTAAGGTGACTGATCCCGGAACGATTCCTCCGCCTAAAACGCGGTTGAGCTCTTTGTCCGGAAGCGGTATTCGCACCCCTTTTTCGCTTTTCACCTCGTGAATCAAGGATGGCTTTTTACTCGACTTGGCGACGGCACTGCTCGAACTGGATTTGGATGAGGATTTGGAAACGACCTCTTCTTCGATGGTATTCCATTCATTGCAGGCCGAACATTTTCCCCGCCACTGGGCATAGGACGTGCCACAGCTTTGGCAGACGTAGGTTGTTTTGGTTTTGGCCATCAGGGCTTGAGCTTTTCAATGGTTTCGGTCGAGCTGTATCCGGGGACGAAATCCAGAATTTCGACTTTGCCCGAGAACTCTCTTCCCACGACAGTTTCTGGTCGGTAATCTCCTCCTTTAACCAAAATATCGGGACGAATATCGCGGATGAGTTCATGCGGTGTTTCGCTGTCAAAAACAACAACCGCGTCGACCATCAGCATGGAAGCCAAGGCATACGACCGCGCTTCTACAGGGTTGATCGGACGAGGATCGCCCTTGAGTTGGCGAACCGATGCGTCGCTGTTGAGGCCTACAATCAGCATATCGCCCAGCTCACGAGCTCTGGCGAGGTAAGAGAAATGACCGTAGTGCAGCACATCGAAGCAACCGTTGGTAAAAACGACTTTTTTTCCAAAATGACGGGCGCCAAAGGCGAGTTGTGCGGCTTGCGATTGGGAAACAATCTTATTCGAAATGGCTTGTGTTAAGTTCATCGGCTTTTTTCTTGTTGAGTACTGGCATTAATATAAACGACGCTCCACCAATCAAAAGTATCATAATGGTTTGTGCCGTCCAAATAATCCAACCGAATGCCAAACCCGTATTTGAGTCGACGTTGTACAACAAGAGAATCGCCTGAATAGCTAGGGGATAGGCGCCAATTCCACCGTTGGTTGCAGCAATGCTAATTCCTCCCAACACAAATCCCGCTAACACGCCCTCGAAAGGCACGTCGCTGAGTCCAGGAATACTGTAAAATCCAACCCAGAACATTCCGAAATAGAGTATCCAGATCAAAACGGTATGCAGGATGAACAACCAGCGGTCTTTCATCGTGAGGATCGACTTCAATCCCTCGATGACATCTTCGATGAAGCTTCGAATTTTGATGATGAAGTTGTTTTGGGAAATGCGCAGAAGGCGAAGTCCCAACCATGCTGCTGCCAGTCCAGCGATTACTGTTGCCGCCAGCGGAACCGGATTGGTCATGATCGTTTCTACGAACGTACCCTCCAGAAGGTGTTTCACATTGTCGAACTGAAGTATCAGCGTAACGGTCATGAACGAGAGAAGAATCATCAAATCGGCAACGCGCTCGGCAATTACGGTTCCGAGTAGCTTGTTGAATTTCATGTTCTCATACCGACTCATAACAGTACACCGCGTGACTTCTCCGAGGCGCGGAATCGCCAAATTGACCAAATAGGCAATCATGACGCTAAAAAAGCTGTTGTAGAATTTCGGGTAGTAGTTAATCGGTTTCAGGGTGTATTTCCAACGCCATGCGCGACTCATGTGGCTGAGTAGTCCCAGCAGCAGCGACAAACCAATCCACCAGTAGTTGGCTGAACGAAAGGACTGCTTGATGTCCTCTACATCACTGGGCGTGAGTTTGCTGAAAACGTACCATACCAAAAAAATGCCCAGACCAAGGGGGAGGACAATTCGCAGGATGGAGCCGATTTTTTTCAAGCGATATTATTTGAGGGTATTCGTCTTTTCGTTGGGAAAGATAACGAAAGGTTTGAACGTTTTGGCCGCTTCGAAATCCATTCTTGCGTAGGAGATGATGATGACAATATCATCTTTTTGCACCAATCGAGCCGCTGGGCCGTTCATGCAAACCTCTCCCGAGCCGCGTTCTCCAGTGATGACATACGTCTCCAGACGCGCACCGTTGTTGATGTTTACCACCTGCACTTTTTCTCCTTCAATCAAATTGGCCGCATCCATCAAATCGCGGTCGATGGTAATGCTCCCTATGTAGTTCAAATCTGCACCGGTAATCCTTACGCGGTGAAGTTTGGATTTCATTACTTCAATTTCCATGGCGCAAAATTAGCGAAACAGTGAAACATTATCAATCAATCGTATATCGCCACAAAAAGCAGCAGTAAATGCACGAGAAGGTGTGCCAGGGTTGATTTCTGTGAGTTCGGTCAGGGTGTTGGCATGGCGAATCTCGAGGTACTCCAGTTCCAAACCGGTGTCTTTTTCGATCATTTCTCGACCTTTTTCGATCAGGGTAGGTACGGAATACGTCATCGCATTTTCGCGAATCCAAAACAGGGCTTTGGAAATACTCACGGCATTTCTTCGCTGGTTCTCATCCAAACGCAAGTTTCGACTGCTCATGGCCAACCCATCGTCTTCGCGCGTGATAGGGCAACCCACGATTTCAACGGGCAAATTTTCGGCTTCGACCAAACGGCGAATGACCAACAATTGCTGGTAATCTTTTTTGCCGAAATAAGCTCGATGGGGACGGACCTTATCCAGAAGAATATGTACGACGGTCGCGACACCTTGGAAATGTCCCGGTCGGAATTTTCCGTCCATGGGTTCCACGATTTCTCCAAGGGGATACTCCCGTGTAACCGGTCCATTGGGATAGATGTCATTCACATCGGGATAATAAACCGCATCACAGCCCACGCTTTGAAGCAGTTCGAAATCGCGCTCGGGAATACGCGGATATTTTTCCAAATCGTCGGCATTGTTGAATTGGGTGGGATTCACAAAAATGCTGCACACCGTAATGTCATTCTCTTCAACACTCCTCGAAATCAGATTCAAGTGCCCTTGGTGTAAGGCACCCATGGTGGGTACAAAACCAACTTGTTTGTCGGCGTTTTCTGTGCGCTCCAGATAGGCGCGCAACTCCTGTGCAGTTTTATAAATCAACATACTTTACCCGTGTCGCGAACGAGCAAAGCTATAATAATACTTGAAACGCACCCAAAAATTTCGTACTTTTGCCGTCTTGAAATTGTGAATACAAGCTTATGGATAAGAAAAGAATTCTCTTCGTTTCGCAGGAAATTACCCCTTACACTCCCGAAAAAATCATTTCAACATTGGCCAACCAGCTCCCTCAGGACATGAATGAGCAGGGTTTCGAGGTACGCATATTCATGCCTCGTTACGGTTGCATCAACGAGCGCCGTCACCAATTGCACGAGGTGATTCGCCTATCGGGAATGAATCTACCCATCAACGATATGGATCAGCCTTTGATCATCAAAGTGGCGTCCATTCCGAATGCGCGGATTCAAGTGTATTTTATCGATAACGACGAGTATTTCAAGCGCAAGTCAGTATTTGAGGATGCCAAAGGAAACATGCATCCCGACAACGACGAACGCGCTCTTTTCTTCAACCGTGGTGTATTGGAAACGGTAAAAAAATTGGGATGGTCTCCCGATGTGATTCACTGTCACGGCTGGATGACTTCCCTCATGCCGATCTATTTGCGCACACAGTATGCCGATGATCAGATTTTTGCCGAAAGTAAAATCGTTTCTTCGGTTTACGCCGAAGGGTTCGAAGGTTCGCTCAACGCCGAGTTGATCAACAAGGCAAAGTTTGCCGAGTTGGATTCGGATGTGGAAGGATGGTTGTCTGAGCCGACATTCAACAACTTGAGTAAAATAGCTGCCAAGCTAAGCGACGGTGTTGTGATGGTCGGAGACGTGGCCGATGAGGTTCGCGAGGCAGTAACCGATGCAGAAACCATGGATCATACCGACGAGGAAATGACCAATCGCTACAAAGAATTCTTTAATGAAATACTCATCGAAGAGACGGTGGCATAATAATACCGCAGTTTTTTCGCTATAGATTGCATGAGAAACACGACACTACTTATTTTACTGGGACTTCTCGCGATCTTCACCGGATGTGAAAAAGATTCGGGACTTATCGGATCCGATATCCAACCGCCGGGTTCACAACCGGGTGTGCTTTCTACGGATACCTTTGACATCCGTGCAAGTTATACCCTGGATGACTCGATACCAGGAAGTCGGACGATTTCGTCTGTCGTTGGAGAGTTTACCGACCCGACATTCGGTTATTCGCGCGCTGAGTTCGCCACGCAATTGCGTTTGCCGGCCAACAATGTGGAGTTTGACCCCTCAGCAACTATTGATTCGGCTTTTCTTTATTTGGTGTACTATCGCGATGGGTTTTACGGAAGTGATGGAACGCCCGTGAATCTCGAAGTCCGGGAACTATTGGAATATATCGATCCCGACTCGACGTACAACACCACCGAAACCTTTGATTTCGGAACGGATATACTCGGGCAGGTGAGTGTAACACCCAATCCGGACGATACCACCATGAGCATCAATGGAGCACCGGCACCGGCTCATGTGAAAATTCCGATCAGCACTAATTTTGTACAGCGGATATTTGACGCATCGGGTTCGCAAGACCTGGCCAGCAATGACGATTTTCTTGAGTTTATCAATGGAATTTACCTCACCTCAAACGGAGGAAGCTCCCTTTTGTATTTCGACTTGATCAGTGAGTTTTCGAACCTCACCATCTATTACACCACCACGGCTACGGATACGAATCGTTTTGAGCTTTTACTCAATAACGAATGCCAACGTGTGAATCATTATGTTCATGATTACAGCGGAACCATGATTGATTTGGACAATCCGGGATACGATATTCAAGAGTCTTACTGCCGTGCGATGGGTGGAATTAAAATGACCTTTGATATTCCTGGCTTGGATAGTCTTCGCGGTAGAGATTTGGGAATCAACAATGCCGAATTGACCGTGCATGTTTCACCGAATTTTTCGCCGATTTACGATGTGCCGGAAAGCATGTTTATCGTGCTGCTCGATAGCGCAGGAAATAACCTCGGCCTGATCGACCAAACCGAACCCAGCGGTTTTATTGGCGGCGATTACGACGAGGATAACAATCTGTACCGATTCAACATTCCACGTCACATCCATCGGGTCTTGAATGAAGACGAAGAAAACCTTACCTTCGCTTTAGTAGCGAACATACGTAGTATTAGCGGAAACGGAGTTGTTCTCGCCGGAGGAAGCTTTCCCGATCCCGCTTACCGCATGAAGTTGCGCATTACGTATACTCAGCCTGAATAAAACTAAAACTCGATCATCATGTGTGGAATTGTGGGATACATAGGCCCTAAAAGAGCCTATCCGATCTTAATCAAAGGGCTTCAGCGGCTCGAATATCGCGGTTATGATAGTGCTGGAGTGGCACTGCTCAATGACGAAGATTTCTCGGTTTACAAGAAACAAGGAAAAGTTTCGGACCTGGTAGATGCCGTTGGCGATTCGGATACAGCCGGAACCATCGGGATAGGTCACACCCGCTGGGCCACGCACGGAGCACCCTCCGATTTGAATTCTCACCCGCACTTATCCTCTTCCGAAAACCTTGTAATTATTCACAACGGAATCATCGAAAATTACGGCTCGATCAAGCAAGAGCTGAAAAAGCGGGGATATACCTTCAAAAGCGACACTGACACGGAAGTTTTGGTCAACCTCATTGAGGATGCCCTTACCGAAGCCGATGGAAATACCGCTGCCGCCATACGCATTGCATTGCAACAAGTGGTGGGCGCGTACGCCATTGTCGTGATGCACAAAAGTGATCCCGACACGTTGTATGTGGCCAAAAAAGGGAGTCCGCTCGTGATTGGCGTTGGAGAAGATGAGTATTACATCGCCAGCGATGCAACGCCTTTTTTGGAATACACCAAGAAAGCCATTTATCTCGAAGAAGATGAGATGGCGATTGTTCCCCGAAAGGGAAAAATTGAATTATCGAAAATTTTTAATGGCGAAGAGGTGACGCCTTATATTCACCAACTTCAAATGAATATCGAAGCCATCGAAAAGCAGGGCTACGATCACTTCATGCTGAAGGAAATCTACGAACAACCCGAAGCCATTCGCGATACATTACGCGGTCGTTTGTTGCCCGAAAAGGGGTTGATTCAGATGTCGGGAGTCAATGAGTTTGAAAAGAAATTTTTGAACGCCAACCGCTTGATTATCGTCGCTTGTGGTACGTCATGGCACGCGGGATTGGTCGGAGAATACCTTTTTGAGGACTTGGCGCGTATACCCGTCGAGGTGGAATACGCTTCGGAGTTTCGATACCGAAACCCCGTGATCACGGAGGACGATGTCGTAATCGCCATTTCGCAAAGTGGCGAAACAGCTGATACCTTGGCTGCATTGCGCATGGCCAAAGAAAAAGGAGCGACCATTTTTGGAATTTGTAATGTCGTAGGAAGCTCAATTGCCCGCGAGGCAGATGCGGGAGCATACACCCACGCAGGCCCCGAAATCGGCGTCGCGAGTACCAAAGCTTTTACCACTCAACTCACCGTGCTGATGATGATGGCCTTGCATTTGGGTCATAAACGAGGGGCTATCTCCGATTCGCGTTACCACGAGCTGTTGTTTGAGCTGGACTCTACTCCGGAGGTTATTCGCCGAATGTTGGAATCGGATGAGCAGGTGACGGGAATCTCCAAAGTATTTCAAAACGCACGAAACTTCCTTTATCTCGGGCGGGGATATAATTTCCCGATTGCCTTAGAGGGCGCTTTAAAGCTCAAAGAAATCAGCTACATCCACGCCGAGGGTTATCCCGCTGCAGAGATGAAGCACGGCCCCATTGCCCTGATCGACGAAAACATGCCCGTGGTGGTCATCGCTACCAAAAAGGGGCATTACGAGAAGGTGGTCAGCAATATCGAAGAGGTCAAAGCGCGAAATGGAAAAATCATCGCCATCATTAACGAAGGCGACGAAGAGTTGAAAGCGCTGGCGGATTACTACATCGAAATTCCCGAAACGGAAGAGATGTTCTCACCGCTCTATACATCCGTACCGCTGCAATTGTTGGCGTATCACATCGCCATTCTTCGCGATTGCAATGTCGATCAACCGAGGAATTTGGCCAAATCAGTGACGGTAGAGTAGTAGTGGCGAATTGCAATTCGCCCCTACTGCACCCCGACTTCTTCCTTAAAAATCGTATTTTTCGCGGCGAACTAACCAAATTACATCATCAAAGAGTCGTATTTGAAGCCATTAAAAAAAATTGCCATACTAGGCGCATCCTATTTGCAAAAGCCACTGGTGCTCAAGGCAAAGGAGATGGGTTTAGAAACCCATGTATTTGCATGGCGAGACGGAAATGTAGTTGAAGATATCTGTGACTTTTATTATGATATATCCATTCTCGAGAAAGAAGCGATTCTAGCGGAATGCGAGCGAATAGGCATTGATGGAATTACTTCCATCGCCTCCGATATTGCCATGCCTACTGTCAATTTTGTGGCGCATACATTGGGTTTGATCGGAAACAGCTTGGAGAGTACAATAATTTCTACCGATAAGTTTGAAATGCGAAAGGCGCTTACTGTAGCTGGAGTAATTTGTCCCCGATTCGCCTTTTTTTCCGAACCAAACTTCACCAATGATCAACAGTTCACATTTCCAGTAATTGTAAAACCTACAGACCGATCGGGTTCTAGGGGAGTAACCAAAGTTTATGAACAGGCGAAAGTCAACGAGGCCATTCAGAAGGCATTAGCGAACTCCATCAATGGCCGAGCAATTGTGGAAGAGTTTATTGTAGGAAGAGAATTTTCCGTGGAAGGTATATCAGTCAATGGCGTGCACCAAATTCTAACCATTACTGATAAGGTGACCACCGGAGAGCCCTATTATGTAGAGTTGGAACATCATCAACCGGCTCAAATCAACAGAGAGCAGTGGAAAGCTATAGAGGAGCAGACGTTAAAAGTGTTGGATGCATTAAGAATTGAAAATGGACCAAGCCACACCGAAGTGTTTATGACGGAGAACGGAAGTGTTACTATTATGGAGTCTGCTGGCAGAATGGGAGGAGACTGGATTGGAAGTCATATGGTTAAGGCGTCTACCGGATTTGATTTTCTAAGAGCAACCCTGAAAGTTGCTTTGGGATATTTTGATCTCAAGGACTGTTTTGGAAAAGCAAAGCATCAGTATTCAGGAGTGTATTACATTACGCCAAGACCGGGAAGAATAAAAGAGGTTCAAATAAATACAGACCAACTCTCAGATATAAAAGACTACCATCTGATTTTGGAGAATGGAGTTGATGTTGACGCGACATTGGATGGGTCCGGCAAGAGAGCTGCAGTGCTATTTTATGCAGGAAATACATACGCTCCTGTTGATCGCGCTTCTCAACAGTTAATTAATTATAAGTAATGGATAATAGTTTTCAACCGTTTTTGATAACCGGGATGGCTAGGTCGGGCACAACCCTGCTCGATCGTATGCTCAATAGTCACCCTCAGATTTCTGCAATTTCTCAGCCATTGCCCAAGTTATACAGGTTTATAAAAGCCGCTTTCTTAGATAAAATGGGCTACGAAAACGACCATTATGTTTTAGGAGACCTTTTTTTAGAAAACAGGTATAGCAGAAAAGACTTTTTGGAGTTTTTGAACACCTATACGTGGAGTAAAACAGCTGTGCAAGAGGTCCTAGAATCAATGAAAGGTTGGAGTGGGCAAACTCACAAAGTGAATGAAGATTATTTGCTGAGTTTCGATAAACCCTTAAGTCTAGCGGATTTTTACAATTATTTCTTAAAAGAGTATAAAGGCAAAGGCAATATTGCTGTTGGTACCAAAGAGATTATCATAGAGGAGTTTATCGAGTACTACCTTCAGGAGGGTGTTAAGATTATCCTGATCATTAGAGACCCCAGAGATGTCCTTACCTCTTTAAATTTCGGGAAAGGACCCGAATATGGGGGTGTACATCGGCCAACTCTTTTTCATTTGCGCAATTGGAGAAAAAGTATTTCCATAGCCAACACTTTTATGCATCACCCGAGTTTTTATCTGGTGAAGTATGAAGATTTAATTCGACAGCCAATTGAAGAAATGAATGGTATATCAGATTTTTTGGGCGTGTTAAACTCCAATAATAGTATAGCAGGCGAACGGTTGTTAAATAGTGATGGAAGTGTCTGGCAAGGCAACTCTTCAACCGGGGAGTTCAGTGGTGTTAATTCAAGTAATTCAAAGAAGTACAAAAAATATTTGTCAGCCCAAACCATAGAATATGTTGAACATATCTGTAAGTTTGAAATGCAGCTTCACGGATATGAACTTGAGAATAAGAATCCATCAGCGGATGGTTTTCATGAGCCTTTTGTGATAGGAGATTGCGGTCTTGACAAGGCGATGAGTACGCGAAGTGATGAATTATCTAAGGAACTACATAGAACACACATGCTGAAAGAGGGCAGATGGGACGAAAAAGCTATTCTTTCCAATTTCTACAGCCCTGAAAACTATACGTCTTTAAAGGAAATTATACGGAAATAGATTGTGCGTTTCGCAGCCGATCTAAACGGTGTAGTTCTATCTATTGGGAATCAAAACAGATTTTTCCCTTAGATCCGTCATCCGAGAACCAGTGTTCTTATAGGAGACTAGGAGACTAGGAGACTGGGAAACTGGGAAACTGGGAGACTGGGAGACTGGGTAACTAGGAATAAGTCACCAAGTCACCAAGTCACCAAGTCACCGAGTCACCAAGTCACCAAGTCACCAAGTAACCAAGTCACCGAGTCCCCATTTATTCCAACCTCTTGAAATGACGAATCAAGTTGACTAGCATGCGGCCAATGTGTTCGTTTTGCCCCTTTAATCTTTCGAACTCAATCTCTTCAAGAAAGTTAAGTCTGCTAGCAATTATAAGCTGTGTTTCAACTTCTGTATTACTACTTAACGCATAATAGAGGAAGCGGATCCTTTCTTTATTACTTGAACGGGAATATCCTTCAGCGATATTACTCGGAATGGAACAAGAAGCTCTTTCAAGTTGGTTTGATAGCCCAAATCTTTGTGAAGAGGGAAAGTTGCATGTGCTGCTATAAACATCCGTTACAAATTGGATGGAGTCTTTCCATACGTCTAAATCTTTGTGAGTTGTCATTTTATTGAAGTTTTAAGTTGATACTTTAATTTAAAAAATTTCTGGGAAACTAGGAGACTAGGAGACTGGGAGACTAGAATCAAGTAACCAAGTAACCAAGTCACCGAGTCACCGAGTCACCGAGTCACCAAGTCACCAATTCACCAAAAAAAAATCCCACCAAATAAATCCAAACCCGAAACCCATGCGTAGGTATGCCGAACCAAAAAAATAAAAATCATGTTAAAATTGAATCACTTTAGAACATTTGCGATGATTGCAGCAGCAGCTGTAACATCCATCACCTTTACATCATGCGACAAGGACGATGATCCCGAACCGGATAATACAATGGACATGTCCATGAGCTATGAATATGCTTTCAACAACGGGGCGTTGGGGGAAGGTACGGCTTATCAGGGATCGCACGACGACGACTTGATGGCCAAAATCGATGTGATGAACAATGGCGACAACGCCGACATCACCGTGACCTTGTACAACACCGTAGACGGTAGTACTTACATGGTCCACGCACACGATGCTGCCGACCCTGGGAGTACGCCAAACGGAACGCCGTACAACGAGACGCCGAATAGCGACGTATTGGTGGCGATGGTCGAAGGAAATGGCGGAACAGCCAGTGTAACAGTTACGACCAACGGGTACAGTTTCATGGAAATTACTGAAAACTATGAAGGGTTTTTCGTGGTGCACGACCCATTGCAAACCATCAGTACAACGGACTTGACGACATATCTCGTGGTGGGATCGTTTGCACGTGATCAGGGAATGGCTCCGGATTACCGCGAGATGACCTACATGTACGATTTCAATACCGGACAAATCGATCCCGGTTTTGCATACTCGGGTCCGCACCCTATGAACCTCACAGCAACCTTGAAAATCAAGGAAATCGCCAATAACAGAGCGCGTGTAACCGTAGAATTGAGCAATACCGAATCGGGTGAAACCTACATGATCCACGCCCACGACATGGCCGATCCGATGAATACGCCAAACGGTACTCCGTACGATGAAACGCCCAATGCACAAGTATTGGCATTGATGGCCGAAGGAAACGGTGATATGGTTCGCGTATCTCAAGCCAGCAGTATGTCGTACGATATGCTCACCACCAATTACGACGCATTTTTTGTAGTACACGATCCGCTTCAGGCGATTACTACGACAGATCCTACGACGTACGTGGTTCTCGGCGTGTTTGCGAACTAAGGTTCAGTGAACAGTGAACAGTGAACGGTGAACAGTCTTTTTTCTGTTTACCGTTCACTTCGTTCACGGCCTTTAGTTAGGTTCGCTTCGCTTCGCTCACCGCAATTCGGGGTTCGACATTCGGTAGTCGAGATTCGAATTTTGAATGTTTAAATTCGGATTACGGATTACGGATTACGGATTACGCCCGATCACTGGTCACCGTTCACCGTTCACCCCCGATCACCGATCACCAATCACCGATCACTTACTCCTCCTTTCAAGGCTTCGAATAAGGGCAATAAGCATTTTACCGATACTATTATTCCGCTCATTTAGTGTCTTGTACTCATCTTCGTCTATAAAACTCAGGTTTTTAGCGACCAGAAGCTGCAGTTCGAGTTCGGCTTGGCTGCCTAGCGAAATAGAGAGAAAATGGATGAATTGCTGAGTACTATTTCGAGCTGCACCCTCTGAAATGTTTGACCCAATGGAAACTGTCGCTCTTCTAATCTGTTGCGTTAGGCCATACATTTCTTCTTTCGGAAAATTACGCGTCGTATGATAAATATCGGTTATTAGCCGAACCGACTCTTGCCAAACGATTAAATCTTTATGTGTTGTCATGACAGGAAGTTTTAGGTTTACTACTTAAATTAGACAATTCCCGTAACATACACAAACCCATCCCAACCGATCACTGTTCACCGTTCACTGTTCACTGTTCACTGTTCACCGATCACTCAAAAACTTACGCAGTGAAATGTGCCGTATACCTTGGTATGTGTTTCCATCGAATGGATCGAGAGTTATCACTGCTTTGGGATAATTATCATCTATCCGCTCGAGGTTGCCAAACTCCCTCGATATGGTTTCTTCGGTTTCAAGCCTGAGTGCCACTTGAAAATAGTGAGTCTCTCCGTTCTTTTGAGCTACAAAATCAATTTCTTCTTTTTTCAACGCACCAGTTTTCACTTCATATCCACTAAAGCAGAGGTGATTATAAACCGCATTTTCAACAAGCTTTCCCATATCCTGTGGGCGGAATCCAGCTACAGCGTTTCTTAAACCGAGATTTTCGAAATAATATTTGTTCCCAAACTCAAAAACACGCTTTCCTTTCAAGTCATATCGTGGAACTTCGGATAGAATATAGGATTGTTTCAGATGATGCAAGTAGTTTTGTATTTGCGTGGGAGTTGTCCTTAATTTTTGTGATTTTAGGAAGTCGCTAATTCGCTTAGCTGAGAAGATACTCCCGATATGATTTGCCAAAAAAGAAATGAGTTGCTCTAAGAACGCTGTGTTTCGAACCGCGTATCGATTCACGACGTCGCGGTATACAATGGAGTTATAAATATTTTTAAGGTACTCAAAAACTACCTCATCGCGCAGCGGAAGATGCTTGATGTAAGGTAATCCACCATACTTCAAATAGGCCATTAGCGATGCATCACTATCCTTTAAGCGATGAAAAGTAAGGAACTCATGATAGGACAAGCTGTATACGGAGATTTCGATGTATCGACCGCTCAAAAAACCCGCTAAATCGGACGAAAGAAGATTTGCATTGCTTCCCGTAATATAGATGTCCAAACGCGGTAGTAGCGCCAGCGATCGAAGTGCGTCATGAAAATTTTCGATATCTTGAATCTCATCGATAAACAGATAATTGGATGCCGAATCATCGTATTTCCCCTTGACCTCGTCATGTAAGTCTTTTGCATTTTTGATTGCCGCAAAATCCAAATCCTCCTTATTGATGTATATAATATTTGATTTGGGTTTTTCACGAATAATTCGGTCTATCAATTGGAACAATAAATAGCTCTTTCCTACCCGACGCTGGCCGGTAAAGACCTTTATCAAAGGTTGATCTATGAACGGTAAAACCCGTTCGATATAGCTCGGTCTAGAAATAAAATCCGGTAATTGTACATTCTGCACCATGTTTACAGTATAAAATAAACTATTTGCTAATATAGTAAAAGTTTATAATACAATATCATGTTTAGTGATCTGTGATCTGTGATCGGTGAACTGACGTGACCAGTCACCGGTGACCCGTGACCGGAATTTACTGAGCTTATCGAAATTCCGATGATCAACACCGAACTTTGAACCCCGAAGGGGTGAAATGATTGTAGCTTAGAACATCAAAAAACAATCGCCCTGAAGGGGGCGTAATTATAGGTCTATGAAGCTTGATGAGTTGGCGATCGGTCTTTCGATTTTCGCTTTTCGCAAAACCGATCACTGTTCACTGTTCACCGTTCACGCCTGATGACTGTTCACCGTTCACTGTTCACCGTTCACCGAAAAAAACTTGTAAAATTCCCAAAAACGAGTAAATTTGTTACTCAATCATTGCCACTCTACCCTAAAACAGCCCATTTCCCCCGTGGGACTGACCAGGCGAAGCCGTGCATGAGGTGACTTGGAGACTCGGTGACTGGGTGACTCGGAATGATACTTTACTTAAAGTGATTTTGCGAAAAATCTACGAGAAATTCACTGCACTAATTTTTAAAAGTAACTAATTTCGAAACTCTGTTAACCTTTTTCATTTTATCATTCTTCCATTTATAATAAAACCGGGCATACAATTAAAGTTGACTTGAAGGCCAAATTGAATTCATTCTTAAATTTTATCTTTTCTAGGCGAGTTATTCATGTAGTTGTTGTGGGTTTTGCTTTGTTGTTTTTTCATGGTGCTGTTGAGGCACTGCTGAATACAACGGTGGTTAAATTTGTCCTTTCCCATGTTGCGCAAAGTGAGTTGAACGACACGTTGTTTTTTGTTATCGCATTTGGTATTGTCTTGTTTACGCTTTTCAAATCTAGCAAGATTCATATCCCAAAAGATCAGCTGGAAATTTTAACGTTGAGTACCATTTACTATTCCTTGTATAGGTTTAATATCAGTGACTTTAATGAATGGACCTTTGTAGGTCTTTCCTCTTTTCCATTTATTAAGTACGCCGACTTACTGTATCTCGGGCTGGGCGCGGCTATTGTTTTTAAGATATGCAAGGCGCCTTATAACGAAAATGTTTCCGAGCTTTATGACGATAAACCGTTGCACAGAGACGATGAAGATCTTTTTGAAAAAGACATTTATGGCTATAAGCATTACGCCGAGAATGTTGCAAACCGAATCCTGAATAGCCAATTTGATCGATCATTTGCTATTGGAGTGATCGGCAGATGGGGTTCGGGTAAAACCTCCTTTATACATTTAGTATCAAGAGTCCTCAATCCGAAAAACAAAAGAAACTCAGATGTAATTGAAATTTGGTTTAGCCCCTGGAAGTCGAGAACTCCTGAGGCTATTGTTAATGATTTCTTTAATGAACTGGAAAAAGGAATTGAAAATCACCATCCAACACTTGGGAGGGCAGTTAGAAGATACTCAGAGAAACTATCCAGAGGAAATACGACAATAATTGGTAACCTTATTCGATTTGAGTTTTTACGGCTGGATACGTTGGAAGAACTCTCGAATCAAGTTGATAAAATACTCGAAAGGGTTGATAAGAAGTTGATTATTTATATCGATGATCTCGATCGACTTGACAAGAATGAGGTAGTTGAAGTACTCCGCCTCGTAAGGAATACGGCTAATTTTAGAAATACGTTTTTCATTGTTCCCTATGATCGAAATTATGTCATATCTGCAATTGAGGGTATTAACAGTCATCAAAAACAAAGTTTTTTAGAAAAGATATTTCAGATTGAAATAGACTTGCCATTTTATGTTAAAAATGAATTGGAACGGTATTTCTTAGAAGAACTGAGTAAGTTCATTGATCCAGAAATCTTCAAAGAAAACTTCGTAAAAGATGAATTTCAAGAACCAAATAGTAGAAGGTTATTAATAGACCAACTGATCGACTCCAAGAGGGACGTAATTCGACTTTTAAATAGTTTGCGACTTAACTTACGGGATGTGAAAAATGACGTCGACCTGATAGATTTTATTCATATTGAAATGTTAAGAATTAAATACCCGAACGTTTTTGAGTTGTTAAAGGAGAATCAAGAAGAATATTTACTTGCTGAACATCAAATCGTTAATGCATCAAATGACCTTTATTCACCTTTAAATCTCATTAATGACGAGGAAAACCCAACTCATGACCCTAAGTTATTTACTGAAATAAGAAGTCGTAACACTTATTATGGAGTTGGAAATTCTGAAAATAGGTTGATTCGATTTTTGAAGGATATTTTCAATCCAAAGCAAGCGTTTGACATTCTCGATCTGAAACAGTATAAATCGCTAAGAAACCCAAAAAGCTATTATCACTATTTTTCATATCGGGTACTTTCGAATACCATTTCGGTAGATGAATTTGAAAGAACAATGAAATTGAGAAATAATGATATTTTTCACCAAATCACCGCTTGGATAGGCAAGGGGTTTGAAAGAGATTTGCGGGAATTGTATGATGTAAAACTTGAATTTTCCAGTCGAGAGATTTTTGAAAGCTACATACGCGGCTTTTTTTTCTTTTTAACAAGCAAAAGTAAATATGGCTCCAAACTAGTTTTTGATCAATGGTTCATGGGTCAAGAGGCCGCGAATAAAATTAGCAATTATGGAAATTCCATTTCATCAGCCTATTATAATGATAAAAAAGAAGAGTACTTTAAGTTTATAAGTAAGCTTTTAGGAAGTGCTGAGTATCCGTTTTATGTACAAAGCAATATCGTATACAACCTAAGGGTTAAGTCAAATTCGGAGTATTTTATCCCAGAAAAGGACTTAGTTGACCTGAACGTAATGTACCTAAAGAAATTTTGCCAAACAGAACAAGGTTATTCCGACACTGTTTGGTATTTAATTGAATATTGCCGTAACGAAACAGGAGATGTACCTGATGAGGCTAAGGAAATAGCCAAAACGTATTTTCTAGAAAAGGCACTTCCAGAATTTCTCTTAAGAATGATCCAACCTGATGTCGTCGATGATACTTATGCTTTAAAAACCAAAGTTCTATTTGAATACTTCGAACCGGATGAAATAGAATCTAGTCTTGTTGAAATAGTGAAAACCAAAAGTACGGATGCAAAATACGCCAAGGAGTTCCTAAATTTCTTTTTGAGAACTAAAAGTACCGGTTATAAAGGTTTTGTTGAATTCACATTTGATGTAATCCCAGTTCATACACTACCTGAAGTTCAACAAAGACGATAATAATCCGGTCACAGGTCACAGGTCACCAAAAAATGCTTAAAAACATCCTTCAAAAAAACTTTTCTTCCTTACTCTACTTCTACCGACACCTCGGTTATCGGATTTTTTTGTCGTTGGTGTTGAGTTTTAGTGTGGGGTTGTTGGATGGCTTTGGACTGGCGATGTTTTTGCCGCTACTGCAAATGGTTACCGGCGATTCGCAGGCGGCTACTTCGGATGGAATGGGAGGAATGGAGTTTATCGTGGAGGGCCTACAGCAACTTGGCATTCCCATGACGCTGGAAAGCGTTCTGCTCATCATTATTGTTTTTTTCTCATTGAAGGGTGTCGCCTACTTTGTCCGTCAATATTATAATGTAGTCGTGCGCATGTATTTTATCAAATCCCTTCGATTTAGAAATATTGACGGGTTAGCCAATTATCGCTACAAAGCTTTTGTCTTGGCCGACTCGGGACGTATTCAGAACACTCTAAGTGGTGAAATAGAGCGAGTAAACCTAGCTTACATGCATTATTTCAATACCATTCAGGCGGTCATGATGATGTTAGTTTATATGACCATGGCTTTTGTGACTAATCCGCAATTTGCAATTTTGGTAGTGGTAGGCGGTTTGCTTTCCAACTTGGCATATCGACAGATTTATAAGAGAACGAAAGCTATTTCTGCAAAAATTACGCGTGGAGGACATCGGTTCCAAAGGCAATTAATTCAATTTGTAGGACACTTTAAGTATTTAAAATCAACAGCCGCCCTTAATTCTTACTCAGATAAATTGAAAGACTCGGTTGTTTACATTGAGGAGTCCAATAAAAAGATCGGTTTCTATAACAGTTTGCTTTCTGCCACTCGTGAGCCACTCAACATCGTAGTAGTTGCCGCTGTCATTCTATCTCAAGTTTATATTTTTTCTTCTGGATTGAGCGGTATTGTTTTAGCATTACTCTTTTTTTACCGTGCATTGACCTATGTAATGAACTTCCAAAACTACTGGAACAATTATCTAAATGTTTCGGGCTCGCTAGAAAATATGACGACTTTCATGCGTGAGTTGGACGCGGACACTGAGGTTTATGGCGATATCACCATCGATAAACTTCATGGTGATATAGAAATTAAAGGAGTGAACTTTAAATATGGAAATACATCTATCCTTAAGAATATTTCCGTGCACATACCTGCAAAATCCAGTATTGCTTTAGTTGGAGAGAGTGGGAGCGGGAAAACAACATTGGTGAATTTGATCTCCGGGCTTATGCAACCGGATGATGGTGGCGTGTATATCGATGGGATGAATTATGCCGACTTGGATATTCGCAGTTTGCAACGGCATATCGGCTATATTAGCCAGGACCCCGTGATTTTTAGCGACTCCATTTACGATAATGTTACGCTGTGGGCGGAGCCGAATGAAGCCAACGTGAAGCGATTTTGGGAAGCCTGCGAAAAGGCTGCGATTGCTGATTTTATTCGAGGTTTACCCGATGGAATGCAGACTGAGCTCGGCAACAACGGAATCCAAGTGAGCGGTGGGCAAAAGCAACGCCTGAGTATCGCACGGGAACTGTTCAAGGATGTGAGTATCCTGATTATGGACGAAGCGACCTCCGCACTAGACAGTACGGTTGAACGTGAAATCCAGCAAAATATCGATGCGTTAAAAGGAGAGTATACGATAATAATTGTAGCACATAGATTGTCCACGATTAAGAACTCTGATACAGTGGTTGTGTTGCAAAATGGAATGATAGATAATATTGGAACGTATCAGTATTTATCAAAAAACTCTTCGATATTTAGGAATATGTTGACACTGCAAGACCTTTAGAGAGATGCACACCAATAGATCAAATCAAAAAGTAAAAAAAGTAGTGTACATATTGAGTCAACTCTAGAGTGACTCGACATTCATATCATTCTTATTAACCGCCTGTAATACGACGTTTATCGATTACAGGTGAAAACATGAGATTTCTGATGATTTGTTAGAATGTTTTAATGCCTCTGAGACCATATCGATCAACAGTCAGCTTAATTACTAGTTTAACTCTAACCGCTTTTAATCACTTTTAGATTCAATAAATTCACAATGGATAAAACTCTTGTTATTGGAATTGGTACTGGCCGTTCGGGTACAACATCTCTTGCGCAACTATTAGATATGCAACCGAATTCCAAAATTTATCATGAACACTCCCCTCTATTGCCTTGGATAATAGACAAGCAGTTATTAAGATTTAAGCTAGATAGTTTTCTGAAACTTGACTATGAACTCGTGGGAGACGTTGGGATGTATTATCTCCCTTACGTACCATTTATTCTTAAGGAGTACCCAAAAGTTAAAATGGTATATATGGAGCGTGACCTTCAAGGTACATTGAACAGTTTCCTGAAAAAGACGAAGAACAAAAATCATTGGAATTATCACATGGGTGAAGAGTATAACCTTGATCCCGAATGGGACCCTTGTTTTCCTAAATATGAAACCAAAACTAAAGAGGAGGCTGTAGAGAATTACATTAGAGATTACCATATAAGAGCGAACGATTTAATTTCAAGTTACCCTAATTCAATTTATAAATTGAGAATGGAGGACTTATCCAATGAAGAGGAGCTAAAAAGGATGTTAACTTTCTGTGGTTATCAACCCAGCGAGATTAAAACTGAAATAGTTCATACCAATCAAGGCAAAAAGCCACTTTCGCTAAAACAAAGAGTCATTCGAAGACTCAAAAGGATTTTAAGAACACAATAGACTTCTCTACCAATTTTTTATAAGGAGTAAAACATTTGAAACTCACTGTAATCATGTCGGTTTATAATGCGCAAGAGACGGTTGCGCGTTCAATTGAAAGTATCCTTAATCAGGATTACAAAGAGTTTGAGTTTTTGATTGCTGATGACGGTTCCACTGATCGTTCCATGGAAATTATTGATTCATTTGAGGACAAAAGAATAATAACCCAACACAATAATAAGAACTTAGGATTGCTTAGGACATGGAACAAATTGCTTGATTTGGCAAATGGCCAATACATCATATTTCAAGATGCTGATGATACATCCTTAGGTGGACGACTTTTTAAGTTGGTTTCTTTTATGGAACGAAATCCAGAAGTTGCTGTTTGTGGTTCAAACTTCCGAAGAGTTTTTAGAAAATATAATAAAACCATTGTTTCGAATTACCCAAACTCCAAACGAGAAATAATGGCTTCTTTAGACGAAGGCCGAGTGCCCTTTATTCGTGGAATCTTTAAAACTTCAATAGTTCGCGAAATGGGTAAATTCCGTTCTTTCTTTGATCGAATAGGCTGGGAAGATTATGATTTGTTTTTAAGAATCGCGGAAAAATATGAGGTTGCAAATATTTCTGATGTTTTGTACGAGTATGCTTATTATGATTCATCTTCTTCTAAGCTAGACTTGAATAATCTGTCTGCAAAAAAAGTTTTTGTACATGATATAGGATTACTTCTGCATGCTCAACGGGTAGATAACGATGGAATTGATGGTCTTTCAAATCCCAAGTTGATGTTGGAAGTGGACCGATTTGTGGAGCAAAAGGAACGGTTTTTAAAACGTAATCCAACTTATGTTTATCGAAAGAAGATCAAGAATCAATTGTCCAATATGGATTACGGAAATGCCTTTGACTTATGTGCAAAGGCAATCCAACTACAGCCATTAGTAATAGAAAACTATGTACTGTTATTAAAATGCCTCGCCCATTCTGTTAAGAACTATACTCAAGCTAAACTTAAGAGGTGATTTCAGCTATAATTTGCACTTACAATCGACCTAAATTGGTCTGTCAATTGGTGGATCAATTAGTAGGGTTGAACTTCGAACGATTAGAGGTAATTGTCGTTGATTCTTCAGATCAAGGAAACGAAAAACTCATTCGTTCTAATCTGGTGAATTATATACGAAGCAGCAGAAAATCACAACCTTATCAACGTTTCTTGGGGGCAGAGAATGCGAATAATGAGATTCTATGTTTTTTTGATGATGATGTGAAAATCGTTGATGATAACTTGCTGAAAGATATTCAAGAAGCTTTTGAGGATGATGAAATAGTTGGAGTTAGCGCTGGGATAAAATATGAAAGTGGTGTTGCCATGAACCGAAAAGGGTTATCAAAAGAATTAAAAGGTTCAGGTAAAATTTCATGGTTAGGACGTACGACTGGCTTGCCTACGAATAATCGGGAAGTGCAATATTTTCCTGGCCCAATTATGGCATTTAGGAAGCAAGTTGCTTTAAAATTATTTGACGAATATCTCTTTTCTATTTTTGAAAGACGAATAGCTATGGGAGAAGATAAGGCAATTAGTATGCGTGCAAGTAAATATGGAAAGCTATACTTTTTAGGTAAAAAGTTTTATTTACATCACCCGCCAGAGCCTAGCACATACTATTCCGATAACGAAAGCTTTATAGCCAAGGTTGTTTTTTCGAGACTTTGGTTGAGCAAAATATATGCAGAGGTTCACAACAAGTTAATAATGCAAGCATACTTGCTGAATGTTCTGTATGTCCTTAAAACATTGGTGAATTATTCTTCAAACAAGAAAAAGCTCAAAGGAGTTTTCAAAGGAATTCTGTGGCAAATAAAATATTGAGTACAAATTTATCTTTAGACAAAACAAGTTGGAAAAACCTAATATTTCGGTAATTCTAAGCCTGAATTAGAACTATAACGTACTCGAGTTAACATGAATGTCAAAATAACAAAGATAAAACTGTTTTCGTGGTACACTTTTTTTATGGCCGCACCCTTTTTATTGATTGGAGGTGTTAATATTTCAATTCTTCTATTTGCGTTACTGTTTTATGGATATAATCAGAAAATAAACACATTACGGGTGAAGACGTTCCCACAGGTCATGGTGGGATTATTTGCCTTAGCGGCGGTGATTTCTGTAATATTTATTGAATCTAGTTCTGGAGTTTCACTGCGACGAAGTCTTGCTGTTTTGCCAAATTTCATTTATTGGTCAATTCTTATCATATTTTTAATAAACATCCGAAATGAAATTGATTTGAATAGAGTATCTAAAAGCTTATTCATTGGTCTAATTGTCATAGCCATAGTGTATTTTTTCGTTCCCAATGTTCCATACATTATAAACGGATCTTCTCCTAACTCATTTGCCTTTATCACGATTTGTTTTACTGCACCAGCGGCAGTTTATTTACGAAGGAGATATTCACTAGGTTATGCAATTTTATTTTCACTTGTTGTAATGCTATTGCTTTATTTCCAAGGGCGAAGAGCGGGCTTAGTGCTGGTATTGTTATCCTCTTTTGGTGCCATATTTGTAACGAAGGTTAAAACAAAGGTTTTGTTTGGTATACTTTTCTTAGGTGTAATTTCTTTTAATATTTTGATGCTTCCACCGGTACAAAAGTCATTGATTCAGCTGAACCCTCGAATATTTGGACTTGTTTATAAAACAGAAGAGGTATTTACGGAAGATCGTTCGTATTTAGTACGAAGATTAATGGTTGAGAAGGCTATTTTAATATCAAAGGAACATCCGTTTACAGGAATAGGGTTGAGTAATTTTACCAACTATGATGTTTCATTCATAGGAGACTTCGAGGGTTCAGAATATGTCATAAGAAAATCCAGTCGAAATGATTGGAGTGCGCACAATTCCTATGCAGCGTTATTAGCAGAAGGGGGATACCTTTTATTAACGCCATTTGTAATGCTTTTACTATATAATCTTTTCCATTTTGCAACTCGATATAATCGGCGTGGTCAACTCGAAAACGCGTTTTATTGGGCGCTTATTGGAATGATTATCCATATCTATTTCATATCCGCTATTCTAAACGTATTTGCCTGGTTCCTAATTGGAATTGTATCTGCTTTGTCAGTCTTAAACAAACAAAAGGTAAGGCGAGGATGAAAGAGAAACTCATAGATCTTTTCCGACGTCGAACGAATTCGGTATCCTTCCTTGCTGAAGTGGACGGTCTTCGTTTTTTCGCAATATCAACCGTATTAATCTTCCATCTCAATACGGTGTTTTCCTCTTCGATAGAGTTTGAATGGCGTGATTTTCATTCTGTTGCAAGTCCAGTTCATATGGGTTGGTGGTTAATTCGAATGGATCTTGGGGTTAAGTATTTTTTTGCAATTAGTGGCTTTATACTTGGAATTCCTTTTATGAAACAAAGTGTCTATTCAGGTCGTAAAATTGATCTAAAAAGGTATTATTACCGTAGGCTTCTTCGCCTGGAGCCGCCGTATGTACTAACGCTAGTCATTTTTGGTTTTGTTCATCTTTACGTTTTAAAAACTTTAAGCATAGCCGAAGTTGTCCAAGCGTTTCTTTTAAGTTTATTCTACGTTCATTCTTTAGTTATGGCAATGCCATCACCGATCAACCCCGTTGTGTGGAGCTTAGAAGTTGAGGCTCATTTCTATTTGGTTTTGCCTTTTGTAGCACTGCTCTTTTCCAGGATTAAAAGTTTACGTGTTGTTTTGTCTATAATGCTACTTCTGTTCACTTTCTCAGTTGTTGCCCGACACACGGTGTTATTAAATGATTTTGGATATTTAAAATGGTCGCTTTTAGTTTTCGCAAGTAACTTCATCACCGGCTCTTTATTTGCTTGGCTATTCCTAGAAAAACCGAAGTGGTTTTTAGAAAAAGGGATGGTCTGGGATTTTATTGGGTTTCTATCTTTTTTTGGATTGTTTTTCTTTTATAAGCCTCAGGCGGATATCATAAACAACATTGTTTTTAATGTTTCATTATTTCTATCATTCATAGGAGTTTTTAAGGGAGTTGTACTCAATTATTTTTTCACACGTCCATTTGTTTACCTCGTGGGGGGAATGTGTTATTCAATTTATTTATTACATCTAGCATTTTTACATTTTTTGGCACCAATAATGACCTGGGTGGCAATTGAGACTGTTCCGTATTTTGTTAACCTCTTAATAGAAGCGATTGTGTTTCTACCAATCGTTTTATTAGTGTCTTCAGTTTTCTTTTTGGCTGTCGAAAAACCGTGTATGGATCCAAAATGGCCTACAAAGCTTAAAGCTTTGCTTCTCAATCTAACAATGCGTATTAAGCGTGGACTTTTTCGTTAAATGAAAACACTTGGCATTCACTATCATATTGCAGTAAAATCTGTAGATGGAAAACTACTAGCCCCAGGCTATTATTCTAAATTTATTGACAGCATCGCTACTGAATGGGACAAAGTCTTATTATTTGCATATGTACCACTTGGAGAGCATGAAAAAAACCTTTGTGATACACCTTTTGAAGCAACTAATATTGAATTAAAGTCTCTTGGTCCGCACTACAAGGTTTACAAGCGGTTTTTAGTGAATAAAGCTCGATCAGCGATTCTATCTAGCGCAGATGAGTTTGATTCTTTCTTATTTCGCTTGCCAACTCCAATTTTTGTTACATTGCCTATGCGATTTTTTTTAGATAATAGCGTTTGCGGTTATCTCGTAGGTGACTACATGGAAGGCTGGAAATCTACAATTCCATCCACGGTTTATAGATTAAAGCATTTGTTGTTGTATGTATATTATTCTGCTTATAGTAGAAGACAGGCGAAAAGACTTACCGTTTGTACTTCAATAGTTACGAATAGCGCATTTCTTCAAGAAAGACTACAAGCTAATTTTAAACATCAAGTTCATCTTGTAGAGTCTACTACATTGAGTAATAAAGACATACTAAAAGATGAACAGCATATAAAAGTTAAAGGAATTAAAAGAATATTTTTTGCTGGAAGATTTGACCCGCAGAAAGGTCTGTATGAACTTTTTAAGGCATTCGAGATACTAAAGCAAGATGTGTCGACCGACTTCGAATTACACCTTGCGGGCTGGTTTGATAGCGATGACCGTGAATTAATTCTTGCGTTTGAAAGAATGAAAGAAGGTTATCCCAATAGCTTTTTTAATCATGGAAAACTAAAGGTAGGCTCGGAGTTATTAGAGAAAATGGATCAGATGGATCTATTCATTATTCCAAGTTATGCAGAAGGGTTTCCCAGAGTCATTTGGGAGGCAATGGCTAGAGGTGTTCCAGTCATTGCTTCAAATGTTGGAGCCATCCCATTCTACCTAAGGCATAATGTGGACGCACTTATAGTTGAGCCGAAGTCCTCCAAAGATATCGTTATGGCGGTTACCCAGCTTTTCAATAATTCTGAACTTTATAGAACGATTGTAAAAAACGGCCTTTTAAAGGTTAAAGAAATAACTCTTGAGAAGAAAGGAAAACAATTAAACAAAATATTGTTAGATGAGTAAGTTAATTCGTTTGCTACGATATGATTGGCCATTACACTTCATTTTGATTTTTTCAAACTGGATGCCTGATAATGTTGCATTCTTAAGATTTCGTGGGTGGTTAGCCAGTCCATTCTTTAAAAGTTGTGGAAAGTCACTCAGGATAGGAAGAGATGTTACCTTTTTTAACCCTTCGAATATTTCTATTGGAGATAAAGTATATATAGCAAAGGGTGGGTGGTTGCTTGCTATTGAAGAGATTAGGTTAGATAGTGAGGTGTTACTAGGTCCGTACGTGCAAATTGTAACGGCAAACCATTCCTTTGAAAAAGGGGCATACAGAAATGGGCCTGTAGTCAACAGAGTTGCTGTAGTTATTGGTGCAGGTTCATGGTTGTCCGGTCATTGTACGGTATTGCCTGGGTCAAACCTAGGAAAAGGGGTGTTAATTGCGGCGAATAGTGTGTTTAAAGGAAATGCCCAAGATGGGGATGTCTTTGGAGGTGTTCCTGCCAAAAAAATAAAATCTATTGATTTAAATAAATGAAGTTTATGCTAGGTACAATACTGAGATCTATTAAAGAAACCCCTGTTTTAAATGAATTATATAGGCAGTACACTGAGTTGAAAATCGCTAGACCTTATAGAGGAAAGTCGATAAGAGAGACTTTTTCCCATATTTACTCTAACCACAAATGGGGTAGTGAGGAATCAGTTTCTGGATCGGGTTCGGATTTATCACAAACAGCAACTATAATAAAAGAGATTCCAGAGCTCATCGAGCGTTATAACATTCAAAGCTTACTTGATGTTCCTTGTGGTGATTTTAATTGGATGAAAGAAATTAATCTTAGCAAATTGAATTATACGGGAGGTGATATTGTTCCTCAGTTAATTATTGAAAACAATAGATTATATGGTGAAAAAATGAAGCGGTTTATCTCGTTGGACTTAGTTAATGATGATTTGCCAAAGGCTGATTTAATTCTTGTACGTGATTGCTTTGTACATTTACCCTTGGGTAGTATTAATCAGGCCATAAAGAATATTAAAAATGCAGAAATCAAATATATTCTTACGACGACTTTCCCACGTTCAAGAAGGAATTATGATATCACGACAGGAAATTGGCGCCCTTTAAATTTATGTAAGGAGCCTTTTTCATTTGGTAAACCAATTGAAATTATAAATGAGAATTGTACTGAGTCATTTGGTCAGTATAACGATAAGTCTTTAGGGTTATGGAGTGTTGAAGAGATTAAAAATTTGCATTAAAATATCCCAAGATTGCTGATTTGAGAAAGAAAAATTCTGTTTTATTCATTGGGAACTTCCTCTCATTAACAAGAGGGACTAAGAGCATTTCTGAAAGTTTATCGAAAAGTCAATTAGGAGACCATTTTGAAATTCAATTGGTATCAAGTCAAGAAAACAAATTTCGTCGATTGTTAGAAATTATTGTTTCCATCGTACTTTACAAAAATAGATTAGTACACATTGATGTTTTTAGTGGTCAATCATTCCAAATAGCTCGAATTGCCTCAATATTATTGAAGCTAAGAAAGAAAACTATCGTGTATACTTTACATGGGGGACGGTTGCCATTTTTTTTTCAGGAGAATACAGTATTGGTTTCTAAAACATTAAAAAGAGCGGACTTTTTACAAACACCCAGTCTCTATTTACAATCATATTTTACGAAACATGGATTTGAAATCCATTATTTACCAAACTCCATAAATTTAAAACAGTTTAAATATAAACGCCTGGTGGATAATGAAAGGTTTAGTCTTTTATGGGTGAGGGCGTTTGATAAAATATATAATCCAGATATTCCGGTTCGAGTTTTATACGAGTTGAAAAAAGAGTTCCCAAAGATAAAACTAACGATGGTTGGACCTGATAAAGGGATGATAGCTGAGGTTAAAAACTTAGCCCGGGATCTAGACGTTTTTGATGACATTTGTTTTACTGGGCCAGTTAAGAACACAGAACTATCTCGGTATTATCACAGCCATAGTGTTTACCTAAATACTACATCCTTTGAGAGCTTTGGGTTATCTGTATTGGAGGCGGCTGCTTGCGGAATTCCCATCGTTTCTAATAATGTCGGCGAGATCCCTTTTTTGTGGGAGCACGGGAAAAGCGCAATGTTGGTTGAACAATTAGATGTCACTCAATATTGTATGAATATTTCCAATTTATTTAATGACGCTGGACTTACTAAAAGACTTTCCCTAAATGCTCGAAAAAAAGCTGAGCAATTTGGTCAGGATAAAGTAATTCCCCAGTGGGTCGACCTATTTAAAAGGTTTTCTTAATTACGTTATGACTCGTTTTTATAAGACTCTTTATTTTACACTTCAATGGTTTCGTCGAGAACCTGTGAAAAGAGCTTTTGAAGATTTGATTAAATCTGAAGAGCTACCTCTAGATAGTTTAAAGCATATTCAGTTCAAGAGGCTATATAATTGTTTGAATCATGCCATTGAGAAAGTTCCATTCTACAGAGTACACTTGGCAGACTACAAGGAACAAATTCTCGCACTTGACTCTTGGGAGGATGCTGAGCGTTTAATGTTAAGTATCCCTCCTGTTACAAAAGAGCTATTCATAGAAAATATGAAAGCCTTCTATTCGGAGGATATTAAAGATAGAAACTATTTTGAAAATAAAACTTCGGGCTCAACAGGAAATCCGATAATCTTCCCTTGCGATCAAGAAAGTTGGGCTTATAGACATGCCGCCGCATTTCGTCAACTTAATCTTTTTGGAGTCGAAATAGGGGCTCCGTATGGTTATTTTTTTGGACAACACTGGAAAGGTAAGTTTAAAACTAAGATTAAAGACCTCATTTTTAATAGAGTTAGAGTCTCGGCCTTTAACTTGAGCCTTAATAATACCCCCATTTATTTTCAGAAGTTAAAAAATAAGAGAGTACAATACTTTTTGGGGTACCCACAAACTATCCTTGAGTTTTTAATGTACTGTAAGCAGTTAGATTTGGATGTTCGAGATCTCCCTTTAAAAGTAATAGTATGTACTGCAGATACTTTGAGAAGGGAGGTTAAAGATCAGATAGAGGTATTATCGGGAGTGCCTTGTGCAAATCAATATGGTAGTGTTGAAGGTGGTGCTGGTGCTTTCTCGGGACTAGAAGGGTTCATGCATATATCCATGGAGACAACTTGGCTACAGGTTCAGAATAATGAAATTTATAAGACAGATCTTTTCTTAAGAAGCTGCCCTTTAATCAAATTTAAGGTTGGAGATCGGTCTGAAGGCATGTTAAAGTTGGACTCACAATTGAAACAATCTCATATTGTTGTAAAGAATATTCTTGGAAGAACTCAAGAAGACATTGTTTTATCTAATGGTAAAAGAATAAATGCTCATTTACCAAATTATATTTTTAAGAATGTCCCTTCTGATTGGAGAATTGTAAAGTTTAGATTCTATGTATGCGCAAATGAAGCAGTGATTAGGCTATATATTCATGCTCTTACAAACCTGAATCCTGAACAAATAAAGAGAATTAAGGAGGATGTCAATGAGGCTTTTGGGAATGACCTCACAGTTAATATCATAGTAACTGATAACTTTCCCTTATTACCAAACGCAAAGCATAGGATCTTACTTAAGGATGACTCATGCTGAAGAAGTTATGAATCAGTTTTCCAAACCCTCACTTTTCATCGTTGGCTACATGCATTCGGGAACATCCCTTTTGCAGCAGCTCATCGCCAATCATCCAGACGTATATTCCCCTCCTGGCGAGGTGAAGCTCATTGAGTACCTGTCTGCGTTGCCTGGGATAGAAGATGAAAGTAGTTCAGATTTAGCTGAATTCTATCTCAACTGCATTTATAATGGGGTGAAGTTTAGCAAGTTTGTTGGAGTCGAAAAAAAGTTCACGAATTCAGAATTTGAGTGTTTGCGTATGTTAGAGTTTTCGAAAGATCACTTGATGAACTTTTTTCACTGCTTGAATGCCCTGCGAGAGCTTCACGGTAAAAGATTTTGGCTTGAAAAGTCGCCAAATAATATTTTCTATTCCGATTTGATAACCAAGTACGTTTCTAATCCCAAGTTTATTGGTATTGTTCGTGATTCCAGAGATGTTGTAGCGAGTAAGAAGACCAGGCAGGCGACCATACACTCTGGAAGGTACAGAGAGGATCAAATTCCGCTCAAGAAACTTGAAAAACACAGTGCCCCTTTACTGGACGCATATTCATGGAGGAGCACAACTCGCGAGATTCTTCGGAAGTCGAAAAGTCATCCGGGGTCATTTGCTCTAGTGCAATATGAGGAATTGGTAAGTCAACCTGAGCAGAAGGTTCGGGATATTTTTTCATTTGTCGATTTACCATTTGATGAAAGGGTACTTGAGTTTTCATTTTCGAATGCTGCGGATCCAAATCAAAAACAGAATAATGGGATATCGAAAGCAGCGGTTGGTCGATACAAAAAAGTTTTGAGCGCTGCCGAAATCTGTGCGGTGCAATGGATTACCTCGAAAGAACTTCGTCGTTTAGAACTTGATAGATGCGCATTCCCTGTGACTGTAAGATTTAAGGCAGTATTTTTGTTTTTAAGGCTACCCTATGATATAGCCGTACGGTTGTTCAAACGGTTTAAGATGTTGGGCCGTGGCAATTTTAAATCATTTCTCAAGACCGTTTTGAGAAAACTTAAGTCGGTGTAGTCTTGAAGGTGTTAATTGTATACCCCTATTTCGGAACACCAGCAGGAAGCTGGAGTACTCGCATGTATGAATTGACTCGGCGTTGGGTGCGTAAAGGAGCTGATGTAGAAGTTATAACTGCTCCATACGAGAAGTCTGATATTCGAGCAAACGGGTTTATTTCACATCAAGAGATCGAAGGGGTAAAGTTGACCGTTATAAATTCAGCGGACAATAACCGTCTGTCTGTATTATCTCGTGCGTTCCGTGCTATATTTTTTGCTGTCCTATCCATTTATTTCGCCCTGACAAAACGCTATGATGTGCTGCTGGCGAGCTCGGGACCAATCACCGTTGGACTTCCCATGATTTTCGCCAAAATATTTCGAGGAAAAAAAACCGTGTTTGAGGTGCGTGACCTATGGCCTGGCGGAGGGGTCGAGATGGGGTTGATTCGAAATAAGTTGGTTGTGAAGCTGGCTTGGTGGTTCGAAAAACAATGTTATCGTTTTGCGGACCTTATCGTGACCGCGTCACCTGGTCAGAAAGAGAATATTTATTCGCGCTATCCCAATCATAAAATTGAGGTTATACCCAATGCTTCGGACAATGAATTATTTGGCCAACCATCCAGAGAATCCTTACCGAAGCGTTTTCAAAACAAAAAGTTTTTAACCCATATTGGGTCGCTCGGAAGAATCCATAATATCCAATACTGGATTCGCTTAGCTGAGGAGTTTCAGCACAGAAATATACATGACGTTCATTTTTTATTCATCGGTGAAGGAGCTGATCGACAAATGCTAGAACAGCTAGTTCGGGATAAGCAATTGGAGAATTGTACTTTTCTTGGTTTAAAGCCAAAAGTAGAACTGCCATTTTGGGTTCAGAATAGCGTAGCTACATTATTTGCTACTACTTCAAACCCTGTTCAGGATGCATGTTCGCCAAACAAGGTTTTTGACTCCTTCGCAGCCGGTAAACCGATCATTCAAACCTCCCAAGGCTGGATTAAGCAACTCGTAGAAGAAAAGCAATGCGGTTTAAACATTAGCCTCGAAAGTATATCAGAAGCAGCAGATAAAATTGTGGAGTATATTCATTCCCCTGACCTCCTTGAGCAACATGGAAAAAACGCTAAACGTTTAGCTGAAAGTGTTTTTGATCGAGAGCAATTGGCTCAAACGTACCTAGATCACTTAGAAGCATTACTCAAACCATGAATACAATACGGACAGGGGTTTTCAGAATGAGAATGAGAGCGAAGAATGAAAAAGTAAACTGAAAGCTCAAAGCCGGAAGCGAAGCAAGCGCAGAGAATATAGCATAGAATCGCTTTTTCCGGTGACCGGTGACCGGTGACCGGTGACCGGTGACCCGTGTGACCGGTGGGCTGTGACCGGTTTGACCAATTGGGCTTTAAAGTACATGCAGAGGATATAGCAGAGAATCCTTCCCTAGTCTCCAAGAAAAGCTCAAAGCCGGAAACGAAGCAAACGCAGAGAATATAGCATAGAATAAATCCCTAGTCTCCGAGTCTCCGAGTTTCCCAGTCTCCAAGAAAAGCTCAAAGCCGGAAGCGAAGCAAACTCAGAGAATATAGCATAGAATCGCTAAAACCGGTCACCGGTGACGGGTCACGGGTCACCCAAAAAGAGCTCGAAGTCCCAAGCATAAATGAACACAAAGAATAAAATCAAGAACCACTCCCTAGTCTCCGAGTCTCCGAGTCTCCGAGTCACCTGCCTAATCACCGGAATCACCGGTTTTCTGGGAAATGAAATCGCCAGCGCTTGGCGTGACAAGGATGTCGAGATAATCGGTCTGTCGCGGAGTGGAGCGGATATCGAGTGTGATTTATCGCGTGAGATTCCGGAAGTGGATACAACGTACGACGTCGTAGTTCATGCGGCGGGTTTGGCTCATGTGGAGACGTCGGATGCTGAGTTTTACAACGTCAACTTTCAAGGAACAGATCGATTGTTGGCAGGTTTGGAAAAGCATTTGCCGAGGCGGTTGGTGTTGATCAGCACCGTTGCGGTGTACGGATTGGAATCGGGAGAAATGATCGATGAACAAACGCCCTGCAATCCCACAACGGCTTACGGAAAAAGTAAATTATTGGCCGAGCAGGCGGTACAAAATTGGTCAGAGCATACGGGCGTTCCTGTGCTAATCTTAAGGTTGCCATTAGTCAACGGTGAAAACCCTCCCGGCAACTTAGGAGCCATGCGCGAAGCGATGAAAAGGGGGAGGTATTTCCGGATTGGTAAGGGCCAAGCACGCAAGAGTTGGGTTCAAGCCCGTGAGGTAGCAGAATTCATCTGGGACAATCCCGAACTCACGGGAGTACACAACCTCACGAGCTCGCATCATCCCACCCTCGCCGAAATCGAGGATCAAATCGCCCGCGAACTCAACGTCTCCAAACCAAAAAGTATTCCCTACGCACTCGCTTGGATCGTAGCACATACTTTCGGCCGCATTCCACGTTTTCCGCTTTCACTGGCTAGGTTCAGGAAGCTTACGATGGAACTTACGTTCAATAGGAGACTAGGAGACTAGGAAACTGGGATACTAGGATTTGGGATAGTAAAATTAGCTTGAAGCACAATTAAACACAAAAAATAAAACCGAGAATTGCTCCAGAGTCTCTGAGTCACCAAGTCTCCAAACCCTACATTCAAACTTTACTCTTAAAATATCGAATTAGTTTAGTTAGCATTCTACCGATGTATTCGTTTTGCTCGCTGAGCTGTTGATATGTTGAGTCTTGAATAAGATTCAAGTTTCGAGCAATAATTAATTGTGTTTCAACTTCGGTATTACTGCCCAAAGCAAAATAAAGAAAGCGAATCTTCTCTCTATTACCTTCACGGGCATATCCTTCCGCTATATTATAGGGAATGGAGCAAGCTGCTCTTTCGAGTTGGCTAGAAAGCCCATAGCGTTGAGATTTTGGAAATTTCATTGTGTTACTATAAATTTCTGTGACGAATCGAATTGAGATATTCCAGACATCAAGATCCTTGTGAGTTTTCATGGTATTTTAATTTTATGTTGAGTACATTTAATTTAATAAATATTACTGAAAAGAGCGAGTAGGATAGATAATTGGGTGCTAAGATCAAGGTTAGAGCAAGCAGCTGTAGTTCGGGAGTTAAATCAATAATTTAAAATAGTATAACAGATTTTTACACAGGACTCTGCGGAGAATCGCTCACTAGTCTCCGAGTCTCCGAGTTTCCGAGTTTCCGACCAACCACCATGAAAATGACTCTCAGAATAATCGACATATCCTCCTCCCTCCTCGGCCTCCTCCTCTTATGGCCGGTTATCCTGCTTTTGATTGTCATCGGCTATTTCGACACGGGAGCACCGCTTTTTCGTCAAGTGCGTGTAGGGCGCAATGAGCGACCTTTTGTTTTGGTCAAGTTGCGCACGATGAAGGTGCATACACCATCGGTGGCCTCGCACCAGGTCGATACGCAACTGATTACCTCCTACGGCCGTTTCCTACGCCGCACGAAGTTGGACGAATTGCCGCAGTTGTGGAATGTACTCAAGGGCGAGATGAGCTTGGTCGGCCCTCGACCCAACTTGCCCGTTCAAGAAGAATTGATTCGAGAACGCCGTGAGCGAGGCGTTTACGATGTTCGTCCCGGCATCACGGGACTCGCTCAACTCAGTGGAATAGACATGTCCACACCTTCCAAACTGGCCCAAACCGATGCGAAAATGATCGCGACACTTACCACGGGCCGTTATTTCCATTACATTTTTCAAACCATCACCGGCAAAGGAGCAGGGGACGCTTCTTATAGGAGACTAGGAGACTAGGAGACTGGGAGACTCGGTGTTCGAGACTCGATGTTCGATGTTCGATTCTCGACCTTCGCAAGCCGAAACTCATTCTTGTTGTTTTGAAATTAGAAACAGAAGTTATGGAGTGTAGGCTTGTCTCGATTCCCGATTCCCGACCCAAAACCAGTAGCCAAACGCACTCAATAAGTGCAGATTGGACAATAAAATGCACTACGATAGTGCAAAAAACCGTATTTTCTTTAGTCACTGGCCACCGATCACAGGTCACGCCAGTTCACTGGCTTTGTAAACCGGAACTCAACGAGTGTAGGTTTATCACGGTTCACTGATTTTCGGTGTTCGACTCCCGATTTTCGACTATCGATTCCCGACTATCGATTCCCGAGTAACCGAAAAATAATCCACCTCTTCCAGCGTATCTGGATTGATTACGCGAACGATCACCCGATCGCCATCCACATCCACCAAAACCAGTGCGTTTTGGGTGCTGAAACTCGAGGTGAACGGGGTCCATGGGGTTTGTTCCTGGGCGTAGTAGGGCGCTCCGGCGGCTCCGTTGTTGATCTGGTGAATAGTGCGGGATAACTCGATTTTCTCTCCTTCCCAATCCTCAGGGTAAATGGGCGTATTGGGTCCTACTTCGGTACGGCAGTAATTGTGTTCATCGCCCGTGAGAATCGCTCGTACTTTACTCGACCCATTGACTATAGCATCCAACAGTTCATCGCGTCGTTCGATGATGCCCTTGGCAACGGGTTTTCCCGAAATAACCGGTCGATGTGCGTTGTTTCCATGGTACCACATATCGTCGTGAACATGTCCGCCATTGGGGAAAAACGGGGTGTGCTCTGTGACGAAGACGTGATCGATGTTCGGATCATCTTCAAAGCGCTGTAACTCGCGTTTTACCCAAGCCAGCTGTTGATCCATGATATATCCGTGCAATCCACCACCGGTTTGCGGGCGTTTGGGAAGAGTGGAAGAATACCAGTAATTGCTGTTCATGCAGATAAAAGCAACGTTGTCATAGGTATAACTGTAAACGGTCTCGTCGTACGGTGGAAAATCGGCATCGCTGAGTCCACTTCCCGTTGGCAGCTCGTTTTTCAGTTCGCCAACTATCGGATTGGCAAAGTGCTGTGCAAATACGGCCGAGGCCGAAACTGTTTTGTACGGAAACTGATCGATAAGGGCTACTTTGCCACTGTCGTTGGCCAATAAAAACATACTCGATTCGTGATTGCCCGGAACGGTATAAACGGGCATGTAGTGGGCAAACGACTCGATGGATTGTTTCCAGTTGACGTATTGTAAGTTCATTTCATCGGGATCGGTGAGGTAACCATCGATGAGGTCGCCCGTGAATTGAAAAAAACGAGCGTTCTCAGAAACCGCAAGGGCGGCCATCTTTTTCATGATGTAGGCATTGGCACCGTAAATATTTCGCTCCCCACCGCCTTGTCCGTTGCGCGAATCCGAAGCATAGGCAAAGGTAAACGGCTCGCGAGACCCAGGTTGTGGAGGCGTCTCAAAATCGAAAGTCAACACTTGATTTCCCGTTTCGATACTGTATGTATATCGGGTAGCGGGACGCAGATTTTGCAAGGTATAAGTGTGAACCGTATTCGATTCCAGCTCGGCGTGCATTTGTCCATCGATTCGAATCTTGGGCTCGGTGGGCACATTGGTTTCAAACCAAAGCGTCATCGAAGTAGGTTGGGGCTGAGAGAGAAATGGCCCGGCGATCACGGCTGTGTCTACCGCAAAAGGTCCCGCTCCTTCAAAGGCCACTTTCCCGTCGTATACAACCGTCCCATCTTGATCCACTACGCGGTAACCAATCGTTCCACGCTCCGTTTCGCTCCAACCGATCATGTCGTATTTTCCTTCGAGGTTATCGAGAATAGGAAGCTCTGCCACGCCTTTTTCTATCGGAATAGGTCGTTTGAAAAAGACGGGCTGCGGATGGCGATAATCGTCGTACGGGATGAATCCGTAATACAGCGTACCGTCAAATTTTTTTCCGAATTCGAAACGCAGTCCACTTTCGGTTCCCGTGATTTCTCCCCGTGCCTGAGCTAGTGTAAAATAGGGCTCAATGGGTGTTTCGCGGAAGGTGTCTCCTTCTATAACGGCATTCAAGCGATGGTTTTCGTCGGAATAAATATTGGATAAACTTTTGGGAATATACAATGCATCTTCCCGAAACAACGCCGATTCCTTTTCCTCGTTTTCAACCTTTTTTTCATCAGAAACCGGATTGCAACTCGTTAAAATAATTCCCGAAAGGAAAAGAAGAATAGGGTACGTTCTCATGATCTCGCGCTTTGTGACACGAAGGTAATTAAAAACAGATTTTGGGTTTTTCCTGAGTGTTAATTCGGGGTTCGAGGTTCGAGACTCGGTGTTCGGGGTTCCAGGTTCGATTTTCGATTCCCGACCTTCGCAAGCCGAAACTCATTCTAGTTGTTTCAAATCATAGAAGGGAGGGTATGAAGTGAAGGCTTGTCCCGACTCCCGACTCCCGATTCTCGACT